>Ga0123342_1006101_pt1 | contig 16940 bp, 5 predicted proteins | sample Turbeawhitnodule_FD_89960 | JGI IMG/M metagenome (GOLD analysis project Ga0123342, IMG submission 89960) | Root nodule microbial communities of legume samples collected from Mexico - Turtle bean Mexico white nodule | ecosystem: Host-associated > Plants > Roots > Nodule | place: Mexico: Nepantla... | reverse complement strand
TATGACTAAAAAGATGAGGCATCTGCTGTAAAGACAATGGAATATTCCAATCACTACCTGTCCAAAACTGAGAGACTGTATCCGGAATACTAGCACCATCAGATAATCCTGCAATATTTGCTAGAGAAGTAGTAATAAATTTAATATTAATTTCAATATTTTGAGAGTTTAAGGCTCTAATAAATATGATACGATAGTATAAGAAAAGAGGATACGAAAAAAAAGAATAAGATGATAGATTAATATCACCATAAGCTATAGGTTTATTTAGTGATTGATATACATCAAAGAATACGATAAATAATAATATTATATTTAAATGTTAGTTTTTATTAAAATTATTTATAAGTTATATTTTTTAATAAATCGTGGAAACTTTAACTAGATTATAAAATATATATTTTATTTATGTAACTACTTTTTACATTATAAAAATTTATATAAGATTTTAAATTATAATTAATATGAAATTCTAAAATCCTTAAACGAAACAGATACTGATGAGGGAGAAAATCGTGGTTACTCGGATTAAAATAGTAGATAAATAAATTGTTCGTAATACAAATTTATTATTGATAAACTTTAAATCCTAAACTTTTAGTTTGTTTTATTTTATTTTATTTAATGAGGTCTGTATGATATTATTTTAACTGTGGGAAAAGGCTCTTTTGTTTTTGTTTTTGTATTATATGAAATCTTCATTTTGGTATGACTCAGATAAGTATGACAATAAATAAATATTACAGTTTATTTTTTACAATATAAAATGACGAAAATATCAAATGTGACTAAATTGAAATAAAATAATAAAATAATTTTAGAATAATATCGACCAATCTCATCTCAATCACGACTCGCCCCAACAATCCAACTCAACTTTTATATTACCTAAAATTATCACAATATGACCTTAAAATTAACAAATAGTAATTTCAACATATCAAATCATTTTATTTATAACAACTAATTAAAGCAATTTGGTTATATATTTTCGTAAACGTCTTTTCCTCTCAATTATTTCTATTTTTACTTATTTATGCTTCAATTATATAAATTCTGCAAACTACTCTCAAGTTAAGGTTCACATATTGAAAAAAAAATAATTATTTTCCCGTTCTATTGGTTTTTTTAATGATTTAAGTGTCATAATCTCTTTAGTAACATCTCCTGCAAAAGGAGAGTATACCAAACCTTTTGAAGATGACAAATAAAAGAGTGGTGATGATTTTATACCCCTAAAAAATAAAATACATTCATTTGATATTAATAAAAAATAATATAACATGATATGACATTAAAAGTTCAATTTTATTTGTCATTGGTGAAAACAAATGCAATTTGATATAAAAAAAATATAGTATACTAATACTTAAAGATATTTTATTTTTAATTCATGATTATATTGTTAAATACATATTTTCAAATAATAATTAAGATACTTTTGGTAGTCATATGTACAAAGTGATAATTGATATTATTTTTAATTAAAACAATTATATTATTTAAAATTAATTAGAATAATTAGGATCAACATTATTTTAACTTTTTTTTCCACATATTAAAAATTATATATTTTGGTTTTGTTCAAGGGCCTAGAAGCAAACTTCTTATTCTTTGATTGATTGACTTCTCTCAATCTTCCTTCTCGGTGTGAGCTCTTGGTCCAAGCTTTCGACTTTAGATTTGATATTTTTTATTTTGGATTTGGGTTTGGATATGAGTTGAGGACTCTCGCTTCTTTTGGACTAGGTCAACAAGAGATCTCTCGATTCTCGGTCTCGATCTCCTCTCACGGGTGTGTGTACCTGCAAGGTGCTCCAATGCCAAAGTCAGAATTAATTTTAGTTAATTATTAGATAAATTTACTATACTTACATCTTGGGTTGATCATCTATTTATAATACTTTCTTATTGGACTCAGAACCTGTTTGATTTTTTTTTGTACATAATATTTATTAAACACACACCTACACATTTGGGCATATTTTGTGAACTTTGCTACGGTAGTTAATTTGATATTATTTACTTGTTTTTTACCTTTCACTCACTCGGTCTTTGAGTCCTACCTTTCGGTCTAGACAATACATGAAAGAATTAAGATAATTATGATAATTCTATATATGTTTCAAATATGCTAATTAATTAGTATTATTTAAAACTAAAATAACTTAGAAATTTAAATTAAGTACACTAATTATGACTTGTATATATTATTTTTATTTTTGTATAAATATCTCAAATTTTAAAGTGTTCGTATCGTGTTATAATTTTGTTCATTAAAATAAGATAAAATAATTAAAAAACAGTATTCAACGTATACTAATTAGTCAGTATAAAAGTATACCATAAGTAATTTATGTATGTTATAAGTATCAAAGTTGAATATTATAAAATCAGTATTTTAAGTAACGTGAAAATTATATCTGTTATTTGACTGGATCAAAATATTAGATTCACGGTGTTTCCTATATAACACATATTGTTCTCATTTTGTGTAATTAGTCGGAGTTGACTTGGTAACAAAAGATAAATGAATTCAAATCTAAATCTTGCTCAAAATTCAAGAAGTTGTCCACGTGAATTCTGTAAATATTTTAAAACAATAATATTAATTCAATAAATTTTCATCCAATAGATATTTTCTTAAGGATTTTTTTATAAATTAAACATTTACAAATAATTTAAAAATAAAGATACTATTTGAAATAAAATTTATTTAAAATTCATTAAAAAAAATTATGAAATAGAAATTAATTTAAAAAAAAATAGTTTTTATAATATGACTAAATTAGAGACCATTTTAGAAACTAATTTTTTTTTGTTGATTTTTAAATTAGATACCATTAATTTAGAAATCAAAATAATTTTTTATGGTATCTAATTTAGTCACTATAACATTTAATTATTTTTGTCCCGAATCGGGTAGGCATTTGGTCGAGCTCACTAAGGGCCCATCTGGGAAAGGTGATAGCGTGAGGAGCATAACACAGGCCCAATAACACGACCTATTTCGGCCTTGGTCCAGTATCACGCAACGCCAACAATGGACAAATTCACTACAGGAAAGTATAACGTTTTTTCTGTGCACTCACATATTCCCGATAACGTAATAAATATAAATACCATATTTTCGATTACATAATAAATATTATCCTCTCAGCAATATCCCTGTTTAATTATTCTGATTTATATACTTTATATCCAGATTTTACAGTAAGTTACAGTAAAAATAACAGTTTCTAAAATTGATTTCTATTTTATGATTTTTTTTAGTGATTGTATAGGAAATTGTGAAAAAGTAGGAAAAAATTAACAAAATAATTTTAGGGTTAAGTTTTATTTAGTTAAAAAATTTAAGTATCAAAAGTAAAAAAACGATTATTCATATTTTTCAGGAAAATGATTTTTGATTTTAAACAATTGCTCCTTTGAATAGGAAACGTCACTATTCTTCGGTTGGTAATTTCTAATGACAAAACCATTCCTCTCTTATATGCCATAACAAGTTTTTCATTGAAAATAGTAATATAAAAATAATCTTCTTTGCAACCATTTTGATTTCAATCTTTCGATAAGCACACTTTTTTTTAAGTAGCTGTTTTTTCATTGACTTTTAATGACTTTAAGCCACAGTCAAAAGTAGTACTGTAGATTCTAACTTCGACCAATTTACAATTTTGATTCGGATTTTCTTTCGTAACAAAATCATACAAGACAATTTTTTTTTTAAATCATCGCATGCCATCGATCAATTTTTTTAATTGATATTTTTAATAGACCCAAGCCATGGATTATTTTTCAAATCAATACATATATCATTCATCAATTTTTACATTACAATGTTACTATGTTTATATAATACATGAAAAGATAAAAGAATATAACCGTTACAACTGATAATTATAACTGATTAAGTTATATAACAGATAGATTAGTTATAAACGTTATAATTAATATCTATTAAAATTAATATCTATTAAAATTAATATCTATTATAACTGATATCTGTTATAACTGAAAGAGTAATGAAGCCGTTTTGTGCTTCTTAGCTTAAGATTGGAGAGCTGTGAACTTTGAACTGTAACATGAGGGAATACACTATTTATAAATTAGTGGTCTAAAGTTCTAAAATACTCAAACAAGATCAATTGGGCACCTTGGGGTCTGTAGAATTTTTTTCACTTCCACGAGAGTAGCTAAAAAGTGTTTAGTGGATTTCACCTTACAACAATAACATGAGAAACACTAGACAAACAACAAAGCAGAGAGAGGAAGAGGACGTTCAGAATCCCACAATGCAACATATATTACATACTATTCAGCAATTGCAAGAGGAAGTAAGGAGAAGTGCAGAGGAAGCAAGAGAGGAGCAAGAGCGACTAAGGGAAGAAGTGAAGATGTCAATGGAGGAAGCCTTAAAGGCACACAAGGAGCTACATAAGATTAACCATGAGTTGCAATTACAAACAATTCAACAATTGCAAGAGGAAGCAAAGAGAAGGTCAGAGAAAGCAAGAGAGAAGCAAGACCTACTAAAGGTATACAGGGAGCTTCAAAGGATTACCGAGGAATTCCGAACCTCAAAACCAAAAAATATGGTGCAACAAGGAAACCATGGATCTCTCCAAATGCATCCACAAGACGAACCGCAACCATTCACGCAAAACATTATGGATGAACAAGTTCCACCTAGTTTCATGGTGCCAAAAATTACTCCATTTTCAGGAACAGGGGATCCGGAGCTTCATCTCATGGCTTTTCGTGTACAAATGCTTATCTCAGGTGGTTCAGACGCAGTGCGATGCAAGATGTTCGCCGGAACCTTCACCGGAATTGCCCTACGGTGGTTCAACAATATACCAGATCATTCAATCCCCTCATTCCATGTCCTTTCTAAAAAATTTCTAGAAAAATTCGCGGTGAATAAGGTAGAATTCCCTACAATAGCCGACCTAGTTGACATTAGACAGGGAGAAGGTGAGTCCCTGAAAAGTTATCTTACTCGCTTCTGCGGAGTTTCGATTAAGATATTTTCACATGAAAATCTATTTGTTGACGCCTTTGTGAAAGGCCTTCAGGCTAGTTCCTTCTTTGAATCACTGATTCGAGATAAGCCTGATTCTATGGTCGACGTCCAAATTAGAGCAACTTCGTATATTAAAGAGGAAGAACTCATGCGACTTGAAAGGAAGCGACATCAACCCCCAAAAATTAGAAAAAATATAACCAAGAAGTCTTTACGACGATACCAACCTTATTGAGCAGCTCAAGATCAAGATCAAATTTCTACATTGAAATTTCGTTACTGAATTAAAACACTTTTGTATTTCAAATAATATTCGTTCAATCACCAGCCATAATTTCATACAAACATTTAAAGCGCATTCATATGTTCGTTTTTTTTTCTTCAACTTCCTATAGCATGACATTATATATATATATATATATATATATATATAATGTGTATATATAATATAATGTATGTATATGTATATTCAGTTTGATAATTGAAAAATCTCTTCATGTTTTAAGTTAAATAAATTTTGATAAATTAAATATTGGCAATTACTTTTACAAATAAAGATATTCCTTAAAATACAAATATTTTTAAATGGTATCAAAAGAAAATGGGTAAAATATGTAATTGAAAATGGACTGGTTGAAGTAGATCAATTAATGTCAAAAGCAAATTATTGACGCAAATGAGGTATAAAAAAAAGTAAAATACTTTAACGTAAACTATTGAAATGAAATGATTATAAATATTGTGATAATTTATCCATTTGAAAGTCTATAGGTGATTCAGGATTTAAGAATGTTTTTACAAATTACCCATTTATTATAAAATATAAATATAATATTTATAAAATAAAAATCTTAATTACCCATAACTTTTTAATCATATTTTAGATCTTCTATCTCCACCATTAATGATCGTTTCAACCTAACTCTTTAAAACATTTGACACTATCTTAACATTAAAAAACATTATTTTAGTCATCGAAATAAAAATATATTATTTCTGATTTGTAATCAACTTGGAAAATATGCTCTACAAAGAGTAATATATATAGCCGTTACAAATATATTTTATGCTATACGTATGTACACACCAAAATGCAAATGACGCTAAGAATATCTCTAATGATATTTTTTAAGGAATTATTTAAGTTAAACAAATAAATTCTTAAAAAAAAAATTATATGTGACACACCCAATGTTTTTATCTTACATATTTTTCTTAAAAGAAACGTAGAAACTAAAAAGAATGTTTTAAAAAATTCTTAGTAAAAAATATCTATTTAGAAATACCTCGATGGAGTACATTCATATATATGAATAGCCATGTGTCATGCTACTCCAAAACCTTAGACATGCATTTCCAATTTTTTACTCAAAGTAATTGCGTACATAAAACGGTAATTAGCAGTTACAAAGTGGTTAGTTAAGGGGAATTGGAGAGAAGGGAGGACAATTTATTATTTAATTTATTTTTCAAAAGAAGAAAGAAATTAAAGAATAACAAAATCTCTCATCATTTTTGTCTTCTTCGTGTTCTTGAAGAATGAATTATCACACTTACTACCTCTTTTAATACACTTTTTATTTTATTACTATGCTGTTTACACTATTTTTATTTTTGAAGAAAAAATCCTTAAAATTAAAATGATATAATTTCAAAATCAATTAATAAAATGTAAACTATATTTAATCGTATAAGCATATACTTTTATCTATAAATAAATCAGGGTTTATATAAAAATGCTAATTTATATAATGTAATATTTACTAGTTACGTTAGTAGTTAATTTGACTAAATATTCCAAATTTAATAAAGTAGTTGAAAATTTTGAATTAAAAATAAATTTGCGTTTTAGCTTTTTTAGCCTCAGTGATATTACTCCTCATATTTATTGTATATTGTACACTCCCTGTATTTTAAAATAATAGTAGTATAGAAAACTGGGATCTAGAAATAATGGTCAAAAGTTTGAGAAGAAAGTAAAATAAAACAATTAATTAACCTGTGAACGAATGAGCTACAAGTTCATTGAGAATAAATGGCAATACCATACAACTTAATACATAATGGTGGGTTAATTGTAGTTTAGAGCAGTTATAGTCTTGCAGTTTTTTCTCCTAATCCCTTTTAAAAAATAATAGTAGGTAACACATGCGTTCTCGCCATCTGCATTTTTTTTTATATTTAATATTTAAATTCATATTTTTTAAAAATAAAATAAAATCAAAATGATAAGAAAGGATAACCACTAAATCAAATGATAATAAATAATAACAACTAAATCAAAAGATAAGAAAAGATAAAAATTATAATTTTTATGAGAGGTGAAGATATATAGAAAGAATTGGTTCGCCTTATAAAAACTCTTCCACCTTTAATAAACTACTTTTTTTACGAAATGAATATAATTAAAAAATCAACACCAATATATATATTTTTATCTATATCTCTATATAAATGAAGATTTCCTATTACAACTGTTATTTCAGTCATTTTTTACCTTTTAGAATTTACTAAATAGCTAATTATTTTTATAACTAATAAATAACTATTTTTCTTAAAATAATATGAAAAGTAATTATCAATTTTAAATTTTAAATATGGAGTAGTTTATCAAATGTAAAACAAATAGACAGTTTATTAAAGGTGAAAACAGTTTATTAGTCATGAAAAAAATTTAGTTTTTTTTCACTAGTTGTTATCCCTTCTTATCATTTGATTTTTTATTTTTAAAGTGAATTTTAAATTATAATACTTAAATAATAAAATATTGTAATTAATATAATTGTAAGCATGTTTCCAAAAGAAAGATAAAAAAAATTAAAAATTACTTTAACAAAAATAATCTTATAATTATTTATTTAACTTTAAAAAAAATAATTTATATTTAATATATATATATATATAAATATATATATATATATATATGTATGTATATATATAAACATTAAAAATCTGGAAAAGTGTACCTTAAATATTGTAAATAATTTCGAATAACCAATTTGTTTTTAAAATAAATATTTTCTTTTATTCAACTCTTTCCATTAGGTTTATCATAAAATTAAATACGAAATTAGTGTTATGCTGAGTTTGAGTAACAAGATTTTATGTAAAAAATAACTATAATTTGTAATTCATGTTTATTTATATATTTTTATTTTTATCATAAATTTATATATTTACTATTTAGTATATAATAATAATAAAAATATAAAATACTAAGATAATATAAATTATAAAAAATATTACTTAAATGTTATAAATATATGTAAGATAAATTTATTATTTAATACATGATAATAATAAAATAAAAAACGAATACATAGACATTTGAGTATTTGTGTGTCTATATTCTCACTAGTAATTATAATTATAATATATATATATATATATTTTATTTTTTATTTTTTATTTTTTATTTTTTTTTCTTTTGTTAAAAAATCCAAAAAAATTTAAACCATTAGATAGAATGTTGAATAAGACCATACAAGGTAAGGTATGTGTGCATTCTCTTTTAGTTGTAGGTAAACAATAATAGCAAATCCAAATTATATTTGAGAAACGGAGTTAAGCAATTAATTATAATGATTTTAATAATATTAAATTTTGTGTTTAATTATAACAAAAATTATATCCACAATTAATATCAATATCAATATCGAAATACACAAATAATTTTTGTTGACAAATTGGACATTGAATTATTGCAGTCCAGGGTTAGAACACTAAAAAAATTGAATTATTGTATATCTCACTTTCAGATCGTTTGGTAAAGTTTAAGCATGTTTCCTTTGGCAAAAGACAAGCATTAATTAAGTAGAAAGCGAGAAAAAAAGAATAGATCCATTGACTGCTTTTGGCATGATTACATTGTTTAATTAATACATATAGTGAGATGGTCATCAAATTTTCAAACTTCCACCTTCATGCAAGACTCCTCTATTCCTGGTAAAGTACTCAAATAACTCTTTATTCTTATCATTAATTTGTTTCCTCTCAAAAGAAATTTGTTTATAACACTTTTTATTATTTAAACATATTATCTTTATTTTGTCTCAACCATTTCATACTTTTATGTATAACTGTTTCTTGCAAATGTTTTATATATTATTAGAAACTGGAATTTGGGAGCTGAGGATAATGGTAAAAAAGTCTGAGTTAATTTTTTTTTTGCAAATCCAGCAGCAGAAGGATAAGCATTGAGGACCAAGTTGAGTGAGAATAAATGCCATGACCAAAACAAAACAAGAATTAACACAAATGGTGGATATTGTGGTAGTCCAATTATTCTGTTCTGGTCAAAAAACTTTTGTGTGGATCTTATATTTATTCAGCTACTCATTCGGCATTGACTAGACATACTTGCACAGTGAAACGGAGATACTCATTTTTGAGTAGGGTAAATGACCCCAAAATACATACCGTTATATGTATGGAGGTATTTTTATACAACAATTTAGACCCAACATATATATTAAGCTCTCAATTTTAGGAATGAAATAACTCTTAATTGTCGTCTTATTCTTTTCTATTATTTCATGTATTCTCTTATCAAACAATGATTAAACATTAGATAATACATTTTAATTATGATCTAAAAAGTTAATTTGGACCAACAATAATGCATCTATGATAATCATATAAATAGTCACGAATTTTGAAAAAAAAATGTACGTCATCATCACACATTAATTGCATCGGTGGCCTGACAAGTCCAACAAATACTTGCTAGGATAAGCTCGAAATGGCTCTGATACCATATTATGAAGTGGACTTTAAGCCTAACTCAACCCCATAAAACTGGCTCATAGGGTTGAGGTTTGCACCCACTTATATACAATGAAAGGCTCTAATCTCTAGTCGATGTGGGATCTCCAACAAGAAGAGAGTTATTTAATAAAGGGGAAGAAATAAGCAGGATGATCGATCGACCGAGAAGTAAGGTAATATTTCTATCAGCCTCAAGCTGGATGAGATGAAAGTCTATTAGATGTGTATGTAGAAAAATTTGCACTCCTAATTTACAAAAAGTTAAAGTCATTAACTTTTATGATAACTACTTGATTAACGTTGTAAAAAGTTTCATCTGAGAGAGTACTAAAATTAAATTGTTACGCTATTCCAATTCTCTGGCAAAACAGGTGTGGAGATTAATTGTGTATTTTTATTCCATTCCTTCCGTAGACAACAAAGGTACGAAACCGTACTATTTGGAAAATCCGTATGAAAGAAAGGAGAGCGGTACTATTAATTCATTGGTGTGTGTTGCCAAATTTGATGTGGTGTGGTGTCCTTAATTAATACACGAGTATATATTCTCCTTCCTTATTGTGATCTCCCATTATGGTTTCACTGTGTTTCGTGCAAATGGCAATGGTCTTAGGATTCTTTCAAAAGCAGCATCGAAAACAAGTGAACGATAATGGATTTGATACATTATACATGATAAAAACAAGTGAAGTAGGTGTTTGGATCTACATGCGTTGAACCAAAAATTGTTTATGTATAGCTTTTGATTACCCTATGTACTATGATTGGTTAATATTCCGTAGTGTTGTGTTTGTGGTGATGAAAGAGGTGCGTGACGATGGAAAAAAGGACGTAGTAATATCAGTTGAGAATCTTGGTGATTTGAATGTTGAATGCGTACACTTCTCCCTTCAACAAAATGGAGACGTGTGTATGAAGGTGTTGTAGAGAAACAGTTCACAAAATTGTAGATGAAAAGGTAAAGCACGCGTCAAAATTTTGAGCTCCCCAATTCGTGACACAGTTAACTATGGTAGGGACATTTGGTCGCATTTGTTCCTATAAACACTGTATAATACTATTCGTCAATACAAAAAAATATTACTTTGAAAGTTATATATTAAAAAATATTAGTTTATAATTTTTTTTAAAAGATTTCATATCTTTACATGAACTCACATTATATATATTTACTTTTGACTGTGGTAAACCCTAAACAATTTACTGTTGGATAATAAAGCAATACTATTTGTTTCATTCCTTCATGGGACAAATCTATTCCTTAATATATAGGAGCAAACTTTATGTGTTTTTTTCCCCTAAACTCATAAAGTTCTAATATAGTTGATAAGAGACTTAACATAACTAAAGAAAACTTAAATTGTGATGAGTTTTGTCTTGTTATTACTTTTTTTACGCATTGAGTTTGATATATGTATGATGTGTTTGTTTGTTAGGTTTGATTACTTTAGAATTTTTTAGCATTGATGTTTTATCTTTTATGTCTATAGTTAGATAACTTAGAAAACAATATATTTTAAGGTAAAGAAAGTTAATTTAGATTTATAATTTGGTTGGGAAAACAATATATTGTAAAACTTGAAGTTATTTTTGGATATGGAAATATTTTTTCGGATTCTACAATTCAACTTTAAAAAAAATATATTTTAAATTATAAAATTTAAAAGATATTTTTGGATTTAGAATCTGAAATATAATTTTTTAAATAAAAATTTATAAAATCTATGAAAATATCTTTCAGATTCCATAATTGAAATTTTTTATCACTTATTTTGAAATAAAAAATATGAATAAAATAAACGGTATTTTTGATATTTTAGAAAGTATGAAGAGGTGTTAGAAGAAACTACGGAGGTGTAAGAAGAAGGAACCATAGGATGGACTTGCAGAAACCTTTGGACAAAATACACATTATAGAGTAAATCAAGCATTGTTGAAAACTAATAAAATCTATATGGTTGTTTCTTACTGAACCTCCATAGGTTTTACTGGCATCCCATACAAAACGTGAAAAATATATTTTTATCCTTCTTGTGCCACTCCCATAGAGTAACTTTCGGATTATGTAATCCAGATACGTATTTGAAAAAAGACTTCCGGATTTTATAATTTGAAAACCAATCATGTATATAAAAAAAGGCTTTCAAATTATGTAATCTGAAAGCTAATTACGAATTTTAAAAAAGACTTATGAATTACATAATCCAAAATATTACAGAGAGATATTTTTAGAAATACAAAAATTTATGAAGGTGCAGGAAGAAACAGTCAATCTATATTTGTATATCAACCTGGCTTTTAGGGCTATTCTAATTCCACCGAGAGGCCCAGCTTCTGGCTACCTGCCCCAATACAGCATAATTCTAAGCCAAATTTTTGGGCTCAGATAACCAAGATATTATGCTGGGCCAAGTACCCATACACTGCGAGATTTGATATTCACACACAAGTCCATATCCTATTATTATTTTTGGAAAAGTACTCAAGCAAAACACAGTGCCGTTATAGTTAGTACTAATGAAAACTTGCTTCTTTACAATACACAATGAAATTCATTGTGTATTATACACTTTAGAAATATGTTTTTCTTTTTAATTACTGTTTTTAGAAGTTTAAAATAGATCTGTAGTTAATTCTATGTACACATTATTTTTAAGGAATTATCGTTTAATAGTAATCAGTTTAATTATAAAATAAACTAGTATTGCTATAAAAATAAAATTAAACAAAATATGATTTTCCTTTGAATATTAGTTTATATAATTATGATATAAACAGTATTTTAAATTGAAAAGGTAATTAAATACGTATAAACTATTACCATTCTAATCATAATTGGGTAACTTTTGATAGAAATTGTTGTTAATTAATATGAAATTAATAACAATTTTTTTTATCGATAATAAAAAATAAATAAATATGAACCACTTTAAGCGTAATTTAACCCTTATACATAGTGACAAACTTAATCATACCCAATAAACATATTTTCATGTATAGCTATACAAGACACTTTTAACTTAACTTAGAGAAAGTCACCTGACATACAAAGTAAATATTTCATAACGATGCAAATTACTCTTCTTTAAAACAATAATCAAATTAATCATGATACTTATTTTTAATAAAAATAATTTATATATTTGACTAATTTAGTTATTATTAAAAGGGATCATCTTTATCTCATCAAGTTTATCAAAATTATAATAAATATAACATTTTGCGTGTAATAAGAATAATAAAAAAAACCTTTGTAGTGAAGATTGTGGTTGAAGGGCAAGCACTACTTGAGTTCATATGCAACACAAAAAATTTGCATTGATAAGGAAAGGAAGAGATTCTGAAAGTTTAAAACCTGACGTTGACACTGTGTGACGGTGGCTCTAAACACATGCGTTGCATGTATACCATGAATTAGATACCATAGAATGGTCCCCCTATTTATTTAAATTTATTAAAAACGATAAAATCACAAGTTATTTTATTTATAATAAATATTGATACAACATTAAAATTTTAGCTAAAAATTTGGTTAAAAGGACAAGAGGCACACATCTCAAACATAGTGACTGACATTTACTGTAATAAAAGGAATAGAATAAAACAACGTGTGCTGACGAATTTTGTTGTAGCAGAGTGTTCTTGTTTCATTGCGACATGCTTATACCACGTGGATTATTGAGTTGCTTGGTCTCTTACGCGTGGACTCTCATCGTATTATATTGCATTGCATGTTGTTTTCTGGTTTATGTGACAGAAACAAACAACTCTTCTGATGAATATGTATACCACTGTGTTTTCGAATTCAATCTCTGTATATAGTACAACTCTAAAAGTGTCTAGATCATAATTTCCAAATAATGTATTAAATAGATTTAGATAACAGAACTTTTTTTTTACAAATTAATTACGTCAAAACAACTTTCTGTCTAATAAGAATTTGAAAAATTACTGTCAAATTGAAGATTGTTCTATGGTGTAATAACAGGAAACTATATATTGCGGAGGAGATGAACTCGTCTTCTTCTGGTGTGAAACTCCTTACAATAATATTATTAAAATGAATTATTATATTTGAGATATTATTTTGTCTTGAATTTTGGTGGTTCGGTTATAAGTTTATCTTTAAAAGGAATCTTATTTGATTATGAGAAGAGAATAAATATAAATTACTCTTAATGATATGTGATACTTTTAGGTGAATTAGACCAAATTTCATTTAGGGGATGTTAAAGTGAGTTAATTAGTTCACTTATTATGGGTTGAGTTATAAATGGAGGTAAATTCAAATTGGTTTATTTTCTAGTGATTAAGAATTTTTTGAAATTGGATAGAGTTAGTGAGTTAAATGGGTTGATTCATTTATATTTATTTTGTTATTTTAATTTATTTTATATATTTATTATAGTAATTAAAGTGGATTAACTTAATCAATATATCAATTTATAGTAGGAGGGTGTTCCCCTATCTTACTAAACATTAATCATAATAAAGGAAGTGATATTATAAATATAATAAGTAAAGATCAAATTCAACAAACAAATAAATGAAGCATTTAAATAATATTGAATAATATTTAATTTTAAAATAATTAAATTGTCAATCTACATTAAAACTAGTAAATACTTATAGTGAAAAAAATTGGAAAAATTATAAAAGGTTCTTGTTGGTGGATTATGAGTCAACCCACCTTCAATCTCGCTTAAACTTGTAGATTAAGTGGATTGTGTTTAATTTGATCCATATTTTAAAAATATTATTTTTCTAATCTAATCTGGTTTGAACATAGTGAGCTAAGTTAGCTTAAATATTTCAAATCATTTTGACACCCCTAGTTGATGGCTAAGGGATAAAAATGTTCCTTTTAGTACTTTTCGTTTATTTTCACAAAATGATGTGAATGTCTCAACCTTAAATCTACCAAAATGATATTATTATGTAATCATTTCAACTTATATATTGTTCGCTTTGAGATTTGGTAGTTATGTCATGATTTTGTTCTTAAAAAATATCCAAATAGGTTAAGAAAAGGAGGTACTATAAACAACTACCTTTGGCCTGGTACCCTAAGCAATCTAATTTTTTGAACATTTTAGAACAAGGAAAGTTCTCTCTAGCCCCTTCGACTTAGTTAGAAGTCATGCTGACATGCGAAAGTGAGTTTACACTAAGAGAGTTTGGAGGATTTGGTTGGACGTCAGGTTTAGAATTGAGTTGACCTCCACATATGGTTTAAGTTTAGGAGTGGTGTTGATCAACCTAATGTCCTCAACCATGAGATGCTCAATTACATATTGACAGTTGTTGTTCTTCTTCAATTACATGTAAAAATTGACCAAAACATCTTTCTCTAAAGTTGGCACTCTTAGCTCCACATTTACTTGTAGTTAAAATATGTCATTGTGATCTCACAAAGGATCAATAGTTAAGCCTTAAAGTAATACAAAAAAACATGAACAAACAAAAGATATTCTTACCTAGGAATCAGGCTATGAGGTCTTAAACCAAGGATGTAGCGAAAGGTTCTTATATTGATTGAACGAGAATTTTTTTTTATAATCTCAATAATATATCCTCTCGTCAACAAAAAGAAAATACTTAACCCTAAACGCGAATTTGTTAGATTTTTCTAGTAAAAGGGGAAAAAAAAGTTTGATAAAAGTATAAAACATGTTTTTATTGGTATATTTTTTTGAGTACTTAACTTTGAAAAACTTGCATTTTTTTTATTTTGAAAAATTTGCACTTGAAATTACAATTTGAAAGACTTTTAAGAAAGTCCAAATACATCTACTTTTAAAATAAAATAAAATATGTAACTATTTAAAATAACTATTCATGTACATAGTTGAAATATACATTATTGCCTTTATTTTTTTTAATGTACCCTATATGTTAGAACACCAATTAGAACTAAGAAGTTCAACCTTTTTTTTCATGACAAATGTTGAAAGACTTGAAAAAAAAAATTCAATAGATTTTTGAGAGGTCAGAAGGACGAAATTTAACCTAAAAAGCACCAATTGTTTACTAGTTATCTTTGTTTGCAAAGACCTATATATACATGCTTTCATTCAAGAAAGTGTCATTTATCTTTTGACTAATTCTATCATTTATTATTATCACTTAAACTTACTAATTTAAGCATAAAATAATCTTCTACCTTTATTCAATGTCAGAATATGATCTACCAAAGTTCATCCTGAAAGTTTATTACTCGGTATAAATGTTCATCACACTCTAAAGGCTCATCCATCAATGCTCTACATCTCAAAAGAAACACAATTATATATTATTATGTTAAAAAATAAAAATTGATTAATTGGAATATTGTTAGGATAAAATTTGAGTATATGACATGCATGAATGCATTATGTGGGACTAGTTTGCTAAAATGGATGATGTTTTTAGGGATGAAATAATCATGGGGACCTAATATATATGGACAAAGATAGGTTATAAAAAAACATAACATAATCTTTTGTTTAGAAGAGAAATTTACAATTTATAAGATAAATATATTGAATTTGACTTAATTTGGATTAAAGTTGTTACTTCAAATGTTTTGTTCCAACAACAAAGTAAACTCTAGTCAATATCAACCAAAAAATAGTCCTTCCAATATTGACAAAGAAAATCCTAAACAATGTTTATCAAGAAACAACTCTAACATACCTTATTCAGTAAATAATTTTAATTATTATTTATTGAAAAAAAATATTTATTTACATTAATTAAAAACAATATTTGTTAATATAAATTAAAAAAATATGTTTGACGTCAGTTGGAAAACACTGTTAATGTTCACATAAAAAACCCTTAACTAACATTATGTGGAAAATAATTTTAATTCACATTAATAATAAAATAACATGATGATGTCAGCCAACAATTAAACACCATCAACTTTAGTCTAAAAGAAACTTTGTGAACATTTATAAAAAATAATGTCATGATCAGTCAAGCTAACAATATCTCAATCTCAAATAAGCCAACAAGAAGTATTAAATAAATAAATATATATATATATATATATATATATATATATATATATATATATATATATATATATATATTAATATATATTTTTTTTTTTTTATTTTTATATTTTTTTTTATTATTTAAATTTTCTATTTTTTTATTTTTT
>Ga0123342_1006100_pt1 | contig 16943 bp, 5 predicted proteins | sample Turbeawhitnodule_FD_89960 | JGI IMG/M metagenome (GOLD analysis project Ga0123342, IMG submission 89960) | Root nodule microbial communities of legume samples collected from Mexico - Turtle bean Mexico white nodule | ecosystem: Host-associated > Plants > Roots > Nodule | place: Mexico: Nepantla... | reverse complement strand
TAATAATTAATAAACTTAAAAATAATATTAATAATAATAATGCTAGTAATGTTAATAATATTACCATTATTATTATTATTATTATTATTATTAATATTAATGATATTGCAAATATTAATAATATTATTAATAAATCTAATAATAATAATAATTAATATTTTTATTATTATTATTATTATTATTAATATTTACAAGTAATAATATTAATAATACTAATACTAATTTGTAAAAAATTACTTACAAATTTAAATTTGTATATAATTTATCTACGAATTTTAATTTGTATATAACTATCTATAAATAAGTTCATAAATAATATTTTTAGGTAAAAATTTGTAGATAATATTTATAAATAAAAATTCGTAAGTTATATTCATGTAACAATTCGCCCCTAAAACGACTCCCTCGTCCAAACAATTTGGCAAATATACGTATCATTCTCCTATAAACCTACTTCATCTACCCTCATAGATTTATTTACTTGACATTTACATTAATGAAGGGGAAATGAATAACATTTTACTTTTTTTTAACTCTTTATACTTCTCATATCTTTTAAGAAGATAAAATATGTCTTGATAAACTAGTTGATTTTAGTCTAGCTCCAATAATTAATTTTGTTGAATAGTATTGCTAAATTAATTAGATATAAGTGATCTTCAATCTCTTCACTTCACTTTATGCTAAGAATTCTCGTGTGTCACCATATATTTTTTTTGTATAATAATTTTTTCTTTTGTTAATAATATATTCTTTTGCTTTCCACATCATACCTTCTATTAAAAAAATGTCCATTTTGATAAATGTCATAAAAGTTTTCTTGAAGCATGTCTAACTAGATTGCTTATTAACATATTTAAACAAAATGAAGTATATAAACAAGTTATTATAATTAGCTTTTAGAAGTGCTAATAATATTTATCCTAATAAAAGTGATGCATAATCAAACTTGGAGGAGATGCTCTCTCAAATTGTCTCAAATTGTCATGTTCTTCCTATGATTTCACCTTATGGTCATAGGTAAGTAAAAACCATAAATAAAATCTTTCACATTATTTTTTATCAATTTATTATTTAATAATTTTTTTATTACTTGTTTTTTTTTAAGGTTTCATCATGTAGGATTGCATCACAGACAATCACATTCACCATTAAACAACAATATTGTTAGCCATGGCTTATATTGGGTTCAATGACTGACGAAGACAGAGAAATCTTCTTCGAACATTTTAAAGTATTTCTTCTTATATTTAATATCAACAGTACTTTTTATATTACACTTGTTGCATTTAATTAAAATGTCAATTTCTTTTGGTATTGTGCATTTGTCATAATTGGATTCTCAATAATTATTTTTTTAAAGTGTTGTACTCACAAAGCTGCACACTTTTAACAACAAATTTTGTGTTTACATAAAAAAAAAGTTTGTTGGAAACTTGAAGATGAGGAAATGATTAAAAAAAGAACTTTCACTCAAAAGTCGCACATAGGTTATCTAAAATGTTCATGAAAGCTAGAAAAAATGGGAAAATGCCTATTTGGATGTTTGATGATGTGTGGACTTCTTTGCTATCCTAGTTGAATTCACCTGACTTTCGTGCCAGATGTATTCAAGCCCAAAAAATCGAACATCTGACACGGGTGGTTCTTTACACACAGTTGGCTCCATTAGTACACATGAGCATGCCATTCGCATGGTATGTATTCACGAAACATATAAGTTGCATTGGACTTTGTTTGTAATTGGTTTTGAATTATGTTTTATGATTACATATTATTCTACTATACAATGTTTGAAGGTTAGATATGATAATACTGCATTGGATTATATCCAATTTAAGAAGTTTGATGATATTGTTTTGCATAAGAATAATATTATTTATGTTTGTTGTTTATAGGTAAAAGAGTTGAGTCGTCTATGTATCGTTTTTGGTAACATATGGGTTTTGGTCTAGTTCCCCCATATATTTTTTTCCTTTTTCTTTTCTTAATAATACATTTTCATGTGATGGCAAATGATTGTTGTTACTTGAGATGTCAGCCTAGTTGAGATGTCAAGTTGCATAGTGATGCCTAACATGAAAGCTTTTATAAAAAAAAAAGTTGGATCATCCTGCATATATTGATGAGGTATTTATGCATACTCATATACGAAAGAGGGACACACGTGAGTTACATTTTGTTGTTATTTTTCTTTATTTTAGTTATATATTGTACATATGACATTATTTTTGTGTATCAATAATAGGAAGAATTTCATAGTAGATTTACCCAAGTCAGATCACAAGTTGCATCTTGTAGATCACAATCTGAATCATCCCCCATAGATTCTGCAGAGGAAGACAAAATTAGAACTGAAAGTTGGCTTCTTGCTGCAGGTGGCAAGAAGAAAGGTTGAATCCATGGGGTTAGAGACCTGGCTCATAACTTTAAATTCGGTCATACTCTCACATATCATAACCCTCAAATTCCTTTAAGGATTCACCAAGTTTTTTGTCGCTTGAGGAACAAGTCCGAAATTATAAGGAACACAATGATAGACTCACTGAGCACATGAAATCATTGGTTAGTATCATTCTTCCTTTCCTTCCTCCCCATGCACGAAATGTCGTTGAACAACAATCTAAACAAGTATTGTTGCAACAATAACCACCAAGGCAAAAGGAACCACCCAAGCAACAACAAGATGACGACAATGATTATGCAAACTATTAGGATTGCGTTTGTAGTTTTTTCGAACAACAATTTACATTACATGTTCACTTGACTTTTGAATTAAGGATCTTTAGTTATGTTTCAAGTTTGTTTGAATTTTTAGATATTTCAAGATGACTTGACTTTTGTATTATGTTATCTTTCATATGATGAGACTTCAATTATGTTATGTTTGAACTTCAAATCAAATGGGTGTTTTATTTTATGTTAGGTGTACTGGATGATGTTTTGTAATAGATTGTTCAATTAGTATATCTTAGATACGAGTTGTATATGTTAAATTATACAAGTGTTAAAAAAAGGCATTCATTTAAATGCGTGAAAGAAACATTTTGATGGATGTAGGATTACCTACGGATTTACCCATGAAATACAGTTGGTGGGTAATATGTGTGTAGATTTTACCTATGGACTGGTGTTTGTGGGTATTACCTACGGACTACTGATCGTGGGTATTACCTACGGACTGTTGTTCGTATGTATTACCTACGGACTGTTGTTCATGTGTATTACTTACAGACTGATGTTACTCACGGGCTCATATTCCATAAGTAAATTACCTAATTCTTTGTTTAAAAAAAAATAAAAAATTACCTACACCAACATTATATACAAATATTTTTTCATAGAAAACCTGTAGGTAATGTTGATTTATGTACGAATTTCTGTTGTTACATACGAATTTGGTCTGTAAGTGATCCTGCCGGTTGACTAAGCGCAAGAACGATGCCTCGTCACGATCTTTCCTCATTAGCTTTAACACCACGTGCGTTTCAAGTCCACGCTACAGATTGTCTCTCTGAGAAGCTGAAAACACAGTATGGCGACTCTGCGGCCGGTGGCGCTCCGACGCTCAAGTCAGTAACAGGAACACCCAAAAACTGAGAGAAAACTAAGTGCTGTAGAACCGTACTCAAGTGCTCTCAACCAAAAAATAATGAGCCGTAATCAACGTCCCTCTGCAAATTCTGTTAAGTTTACCTTTATACCTAGGTTTTTTCTCTCTCCAGACAATTACGCTTTGGACGCGTGGCTCGCATCCAACCCTGCACGTGTCATCATCTGGGCTAGGGTAACTGGTAGTACCCAACCCTACACGTGTCATCATCTGGACTGAGGTAACTTGATCCAACCCTACACGTGTCATCATCTGGGCTGGGGTAACTTGAGCGTCATTTCTATGTAGCATCCAGTTGTGCGACCAAGTCTTCTATTCAAGGTGTAACCTAGCACGTAACGCACTCTGGAACACCACCCGACAAGGCGAGTATCGGATGCAACAAAGTACGCCGTCTCTGTGATATCGCTTGTCGCAAGTGCCACCTTCCTCTCTGCCACGCCATGCATGTTCTAGCTGAGGAAACCTCGCCATCGACGAATGTCCACTCTGGGAATCCCGTCATCGATGAGCAAGTTGTTTCCGCCAACTCACTTAACCTCCACGCTTCATGTTGACGTAACAATCATCTCTACTGAACTTACACGCTTGAACTTACTCGCCTGAACCTCCAACAGCTTCAACTAAGTTTACTGGGAAATCCGGCGATGTGCCTCTTGTAGCGACTCCTGACCACCTGATCTTCCATCATTTAACACGACGATGATACGGAAACCTGGCGACAACCGACTATGTACACTGTAGAACGTCACTTCCACAAACGGCGGCCATGTTAACTTCTTGACCATTCATCTTTCTCTTGTCCACGTGTCCCGCTAAGCACGCCCCACGTAGTCACTTACTATCCACATCATCACACCCGATGACCTGATCGGTATAGTAAGTAAATCAATTTTTTTTAGTGATATTTTGCTTTTCCCGATCGAATCAAAGATGAACAATTTTTAATTCTTCCATTGTACACCTGATTTTTTCCACTTAAACTACTCCCTCCTCTAAAAAAATTTACCAAGTCCAGCTATCATTCTCCTAGAAATCAGCTTCATCTACCCTCATAGATTTATTTAGGGTTTAGGGTTTAGGGTTTAGGGTTTATTTGAGAGGAGATGAATAACATTCTACCCTTTTTTTTTTAACTCTTTATACTTCTCATTTTTCAAGAAGATAAAATATGAGTTGATAAACTAGTTTATTTTAGTATTTAGAAGTGCTAGAGATCATATGAGAGGATGATAGTACATGATTAATAGATGTTATTCAATAAAACAACAAATACTGTTGCTACATAAAAAACTGTGCACCTAAGTTTTAGGAAGTACTAAAACCAAGTGATTGATGAGTTCCTTTCCTTTTGTGTGTAAACTATATTTACATTTGTGAAACTTTGTGCTCAAAATCTTACCCAACTGGTATCATGCATGAAACTACACAAAAGTAGAACCGACAGAGAGAGTGTAAACCTAACATACCTAATTGGCAGTAAGAGAAATTGAGGAAAGAACAAATAAAGCCAGATTGGTCCAGTCACAAGCTGCCGATTGGCTTTCTCAAAACGCAAGTGGCTGCCACTTTTTCATCTCCATTATTTTGGTTTTGCTCATTTGCAACTTGCAGTTGTGGCAACTGACACATTATTGGAATAGTTTTTAATAACGTTTCAGTCACAATCATGTACATCTATATAGAATATTATAACTTATGCAGTCTTTTTTTTTTTTCAAACAACTGTTTTCATTTTCACTTCATTCATATTATATATTTAGCAGAAAATGAAAATTTTCTTGCCACACATTTTAGCCAAATTTATTGCATAGCATATGTAAACACCGTAATTAGTTATTCGATGACATATATCCATCCTTGTAAAATTCAGATTTATAGTTTTAAAATGGCTATAATTTTTTTGTCTATTTTTAATTTCTTTTTTATCAGTATGAGATCTTGGGAGAACTAAAAAAGACCAATAAAATGGAACAAAGAAGCCTCCTAGGAACTTTAATGTTAACTATGAAAAATAAATGAAACTAGAAATGATATTATTATTTTTTTGTAAAAACTAAATTGTACAGGAACTAATCACATATTTTATCTTAATATATTTTCTGCAAAATCCAGTAACATAGTTTTTTTTTTTTGGTTACTGTTATGCACTAATCATAAAACTTTTTGAATAATTACTCTAAAAGTTACTCTAATTGTGGTTTATATGACTAATTAATAATTTAAAGTTCTTTCCATTTATGATGCATGACTATAAAACTCTAACTTTTAATTATAAGACCTGATATTGTTTTCACCGTATCATCAATGTATAAACATCATTAACTTTATTAATGAAAAATTTCTCTCAAAAAATTAAAGTGAAACATCCACACTAAACCACAATTTTTAGAATAAGGTCTTACATATAGTTAACTTCAAATTGTTAATATACATTAATAAAGTTATGAATATACAAAACTGAATATGAGTAGGTCAGAAGTGTGATGGAGTACAATCTTCACACTTTGGCTATGATAAAAGCAATGATATATGTGTGGCTTAAAGCAGTTTGCATGCTAGAAAAGTTATGAGGCTATCATTCTCCTATCAAATTTTGTTTTTCCTTTTGGCCATGGAAAGAGACTTTGGTGCACAAAATTGAGTGAAAAGTAATGCTGTGGCTATGTCCCTTTCAGAAGCCGTCGTGACAGTGCATGAACTGAACATCTTCTGTTTTCAGAACCCTAAATTAAATGCTGGTTTTGATTAAGACTAAGTATCATTTAATATGTTCTTCTTTTGGTGATGGCTGTACTTGTGACCATTAATGTACTATTTAGTAAGATATCGTTAATGATAATGCCTTGTCTTATAAATTTAACATGCATTACTTTATTTGTTGAGATTAAGATTCTGTAGATACACATCATTTATTTATTTATTTAGGGTATGTTGGAATAGATTAATGAAAAATACTTTTAAAACAGTATTTTTTGTTATATAAACTGAACTTTCATGTATAAGTTAAAACTTACTTTTGTAAATTATAGGAATAATCAAGTAATTCTAGTCTCAACCGTTATGTTTTGAAAAACCCTTTTAAGAATACTTCTAGAAAAAATAAGAGATTTTTAAAAACTAAAATGAGCTTATATAACTAATATATACAATTTTTTATATAAATATAGAGTAATATTTGTTTATATAGAGGTTTTTTTCTTTCATTTGTAAAAATATGTAGAAATATGCATTTTTAACTTTATGCACAATTACTTCAAATTTTACTAGAAATAATTTGATTTCATTCTAATCAATCAATGCATTTTTCTACATTTATGCTAATTAATATCAATTGTTAGGTGGACACATAAGTCACTTGTACTTAGAGGGTACTAAAAAATTGTGTTTTCAAAAGTCTCTTTAGTAATTCCCATTGATGTAGATTCTGATATTTTCTTTCTTTCTTTTCTAATTGTGGATTAAAAATTAACATCATGTGGGGAAAGCTTAGTTGCATTATTTAGAGAATTCTCAATGCAACCATCTTCTTTAACTTTGAACAGATTATAAAACATAACCTTGGAAAACACAAGTTTGTTTTCCTCTCACTTTAAGTGTTCCAAAAAAGTGTTTCTTTTGGAATGAATACATAAGGACAAACCGCCCAAACCTGAAGAAAACTACCTTGGAATGGAAGTAAGCAACCAAATCCCACAAAGTTAATTAATTATTGATATCCAACCTCTTCTCTTTCTAACTTTTAAGTCCTTTTTGTTTGCCAGATACTCAATGTCCTTTAGCTTCAATTTTCATGAATTTTTTGTCGGTGTCAAATTCAAAAACTATCCTCAAATTAAATTTAAAATTGGTGATTGAATTTCTACCTAAAGAGACATGAGATTCTCTGAATTAATACTTTCTTTTGAAAATAGACACATTGTTTGAAGACACCTTTTAACAAATTTCATGACCTAAAATTAACTTTATGTACAAATTAAAAATACTATTTAGAGAAACTATTTGAGATAACTCCTATAAACTAGTTTATGCATAAATTCATTTTATTTATGAAAATATTTTTTTTTCTTTATTTCTCTCTCTTGTAAATAATTATAAAAAAAATGTCTACTATGATTTATTAAAGATTAAAAACTGTATAGTTTTAAATAAAGTTGAAACAATTATTTTATTGAGAAAAAATGTTAAAGAACTTAATAATAATAATAATATTTCTCTTAAGAGCAAAAGCTACTAAAAAGAATGTGAACTGAATATATCACATCCTTCATATGTAAGAATAGTCTGATTGTGCAGTCTGACAGTTGTGAGAAAAGTTCCAGAAACAGTGAAAAGGGTATGCCAACTAGTGTTTGCTCAATTCATGATGCTGAATCTTTCTTTTCTCTCAAAATAAATTTCAGTTGCAAATGTTGAATCTGTGTATGTTGTGCATTCCTTGTCACCAAGAATTAGGGATTATGGATTGTAACATCACAGAGATGAGTCATAGTATGGTCCTAGTCATGTAAGCCTCCAACTAGCCAATAGTTAACGTCCAATTAACCACAAAATGCAAAAGCATATGTGATGGTTCACATTCTTTTAGGCACACACCCTTATTTTTAGACTACATTATCTCATTAGAAAAATATTAAATAATAATTAATTTAAAAATTAAAAACAATTAATTTTTATTTTTAATAAAAATTTATAAAATATTTTTTGAATTGGTATCTAACTTTAGTTATCAAAACTTAAAATTTAAAATATAAAAAAGTTAATAATTAAAACTGGTAATTAATATTAAATATTAATTTAAAAATTATTTTAAACTTTTATTAATAATATAAAATAATTTAAATATGAATAATTTTTTAATTTATAAAATAGTGTCTAATTTAATATTATTTATAGTCTTTAAATTAATTATTATTTAATTATTTTAGTGTTTCGTAAAAAACCTACAAATATTTAGGATTTAAGATAACTTAAACCTACTATATTTACTTAAGGTATTACAAAAAATAATATAGTTAATAATTACAATATAAGAAATAAATATAGATAAAATTGGAGATTAAACTAAAATTACAGACTTTCTAAAAATAGGATACCAAATGTTTCAAGTTTAAAATAGAGACCGAATTACATGTTCATTTAGAGAGACCGAAATATGTAGGGCAAACTCACCTTATTAACACAGAACTATATAAAAAATTATAATCATTAAAGAAAATCGCACACCCCATCAAAAAACTCATAGGTCTCCCATATGGGCTTGGCCCATCACATGTATGTAACTAATTCTAGGCTGTTTCTTCATGCACATCCATATGTTCTTCTGACACCCCATACAAAACATGAAGATACTTATTTATTTTTCTTGTGTCACCTCCATAGGAGCTTCTGGATTATATAATCTGGACACGCATTTGAAAAAAAGTTTCTGGATTACATAATCCAGAAGCTAGAAAAGACTTTCAGATTATGTAATCCGGAAACTAATCATGCATCTGAAAAAATACTTCCAGATTATGTAATCCGAAAAGTAATTATGAATTTGAAAAATGACTTCCAAATTACATAATCCAAAATATTACATAGGGACATTTTTGGAAATGTGAAAATGTATGGAGGTGGGAGAAGAAGATATGGAGGTGCAGAAAAGAAACAGTCCTAATTCTAACACATAATCAGACGTTTCTTTATGTCAAATTTCTCTCTATACCTCATTAATTAAGTAAAATGATTATAATATTTTATCTAATTTATCATTATTCTGTAAAGCTCTTTTCGAAATATATTCTGGAAAATTTATTCCCAACAAATACATTCTACAAAGTATATAATACGTTCCAAAAGGTTTATTCCAAAAATTCTCTTCTGGAAAACGTTTTTCAAAAATATATTTTATGAATTCGGTAACTTTTCAAAAACATTTCAAAAAGCATAATTTATAAATTCTTTTTAAAATGGGAAAACAGTCTTTTCCAAAATTGAGAGGGTGCAGGGAGAAATGTTTTGGGGTGCAGGAAGAACTATCCCAGATAATCGCTCACTCACAATACACCTGATGGGCTTGGCTTACAGTCCCTTTTTGACATGGCAATTATTTTCTGCACCATATCAATGTACCCAATTTGAGTATGACAAGACGAAAATACTTATATAAAATGGGGCACATATAAAAATTCATTCTGGATTTTTTTTTTTCTGGATTCTTTTTTCTGTAACGAATTTTTTTGTATTGTAGATTTTTTTTATCTGAAATCGAATTTTGGTTTTTTTTCAGAATTTTATTTCCAAAACAAAATAATTTCTCCCAAATTTAATTTTTTTAGAATGTATTATTTCTAATTCTGAATTTTCATTTTCAGAATATAAGATATTTTTTGAAATTTAAAACTATATTAGGTGCAGGGTGAAAAAGAATAGACGTAGGAAGAATTCTCCAAACCATTTTCATGTATTTTCTCTCTGTCCCTCTCTCTCTCTCTCTCTTTTTCTCTTTTATAAATGTGTAAGAATTTTTTACTTTATATAATTTTACTAGATTCTGATTTTCAATTTCATAGTACAAGAATAATAAATATACTTAATATACTTATTATTTTACTTAGACTGAGTATATAATTGAATAATTAAAAACGAGTTGAATAATTGATTAAAATAACACCCTTAATTTGCCTAGCCTTTTCTTATTATTATATGCAAATACATTTAAATAAACCGAATAATTCATTAAAATACCATTTTCCTGATGCAAAAAAATATTATATTATTGTGTAGTATTACATTATATATTACAGTAAATATTATCACTTAAATAAACAAATAGTATCCTCTTTTAAAACCTGATTTAAGTTACCTTAAATTGATTTTAAGTTAACTTTGAAATATAATACATTACTTAAGAAATTTTGCTATAATAATTAGCAAAAACAACAATGCTACGTGATGAAGGTTTGGTACAGTAATAAATATTAACTATAGAAAGAATACAAAATAAAGTGTTAATAGTCAAAGTAATGCATTAAAATATAAAAGTTATTATCATATCTATTAAAAAGTGAACTTTATGTTTAACCCATTCTTATAAAATCAATTTATAAGGTGAGATTTGTACTCATTTATATATTATGAAATGTCATTATCACGAGTCAATGTTAGATCTCCAACACACTTCCCTCATGTCGAAACTATCAACTCGTGCGTGAAACTATATATTCACTACGAGGAAAACATATTAGCTGCCAAAGAAAAGTGAAAGTCTTGTAATGGACGTTATTACCATGGGCTCAACCCACACAAACCAAGGACAAAAATAAATTTTAAGAGTAGTGTGGCTAAAGAAATAGTACACCTACACTAATAATTTTAAAAATAATAACAATTAGTTAGCTTCCACATTAGTGATACAAGAAGTATCAAAAATAAATATTAAATATAAGTTTAGATCACGTTACAATTTTTTTTTTTGAAATTATAAAAAGGAGTAACATAATAATAATAAAAGTTAGCATCCAAAACATGTACACAAACCATGAGGCAACGAATTAAACAAATAAATTTGTGAAGGCTTAAGGGACACGAAGAAATTATATTTTATTTATGTTAGCGTGGGTTTGGGTAACACGATGTTGAGGTGGAATATTTATTAGCTTAACCATTTATTTAATGTGAAAAATAAAACATAAAAAGGGTCACAAATGTGTAAAATAATATCTTTGTGTAAGTTGAATCCACAATCCCTAAGGCATATCTTTCTTCTTCTCCCCCGAATCCCCACTCAAATTTTGGAAATCCTAGCATAAACCCTAGCTTGCATGTTTGAATCGGTGAGAGTTTGAAGGTGAAAGGAAGACGTTCTTGGTGAGGAGGCACGGGCACAGGCTTCGCGTGACCATGTTTCATTCTCCCACCCTCATTTTTACTTATTACGTGGAATCCCTCTGTTTTCGCTTTTTGCTATTGTTATAAGTTTTTGAAGGCAGGCAGCTTATGATCCTTGAATTTCTGGTATCTATCTCCACATTTATATTCTAAATTGCGGGAAGGTTGAAGAAATTCAAAGGCACATCTTCAATTTCAGAAAATCAAGTCTGTGAAAATATGTTCTGGAAATGTAGTAACACGAATAATTTTATCTCCATTGTGTTGCCATTGATTATCATGATTGGTCTAAACAAAATAGAGTTCTTACCCATTGACCCAATAACAAAATAGAGATCCATGACAAGCAAGTAGAAAGATAATGATAGACCTATACTTTGTTGCTCTAACCATTCTGGAATCCTAGATCCGGGCAAACAAAATATGGTGTTTCCAGCCTCATGCATTTCCTAATAATCATAAATTATTCACCAATTTAGCAATATAAAGTACATTATTGTTCTTGTCGGTTGACTGGGTTGCCGGTTGACTTTAGGTTGAATACCCCCTTTCGTATCTACATCTTCTGGAACCGAGTCTGTGCCTCCTTGTCGAACCAAAATAAGGCTCCGTTGAGATAGAGGACGCCCTACCTGTTGATTACACTTCGACGATCAAGTCAGCTAGGGCTCACCAAAAGTAACCAGTTAAGAAAGTGTATCAAAAAGCAGCGTACCTTTACTTGGAGACTTACTCTCCTTTTATTGTCGCACATGCAACATGCCACCATTCTTCCTGGAGGTAAGAAAATCTTAACCGAAAATATTCTAAGTACATTAATCTTTTATCTGTAACAGAAAAGCCACCTGCCACGGGCACCAATGATCTTCAGGTGTCATTCGCAGGCCCTTTCCGTTACCAATGCATCTCCCTATTTTAATAGGGTTGTAGAAACTAGCCACGTGTAACAGATATGCAACAGAAACATGCAACAAAAAATATTGCCATATACCCACAACAAACATGTAAAATAACAACAACATTATATTCACCGCCCCAAACATATCTATAAGCAGGTGTATATACAAAATTACGTTATGTAACGAACCTACCGCGCACTTTGGGCCTTCCCTGAAAAAGGGCCATCTGCACAGGTCTCACCCAAGCCCAATGACCGAGCTGACCTCCCATACCTCAAAGAACCGAGTATTGGTCAGGATATAAGCCCCCAGGCTCAAGTTGAGCTTGGCTAAGTGAAGAGTCTCCTGAGTACCCTTGGCCGTTGACGTGACCATTTCTCAGAGGTAGGTGGGGCGCGACGCTCAAAACTTTGTTTCAGAAAACACTAAAACCCTTCAAACTTGCACCTTTTCCTTCTTATCGTTCAGATCTCCCCACTCGTTCCTTCTCGTTTCTCCAAGCTTTCCTTCTTTCAACCACAAAAGGTACTTTTTTTTCTCTTCTTAACTATTTATCTTCCATAAACACATGCTCTGCCTGGGACCATACTTTTTTCACCCATTCACGCTTTTGCTTGACACTGATTAATCGCATGTTGTCGTATGAGTTCTCGTATGCATGTTGGGTTCTGTTTCACTGTTCTTTTATTGTTTTCGTCGTATGAATTTATACTTTCTTTGATTATTTCTATGTTGTGCTAGGTATGAGACATTTTTCGCTTTGCTGCATCTAATTATGTTTAGATGCAACCCTCCATGGATTATAAATCCTTGTACCCTTGGACATCGCCAAACCTTCTTATCGAAACCTCTTCCTATACCTCCCACGAAAATATAGTAACCCTTAGAAATTTTTTGAAATTTATGTATGTTTTTTGTGCAGGTATTATTCCATTCATTAATCTCACACTAATGCTCAATTTATATTATTTATTCTCATGATTTTCACAGGTTTTTTTAGTTCACATTCCACTATCATACATTTGGTCATCTTATCTTTAGGTCCACTTACATTAATTTTCCTATTACTTTTAGTCAATTAAAACTATAAAGAAAAACTTCTATTCCAGTTTGAGATGACATCTTCCTTTATAATTAGTATAATTGAAATTAACTTTTGATTTCAATTTGCTCTGGAGATCAATTGTGCAAGTACATTAAAATTCAATTGTTATTTACTTTGATTTGGAACTTGAAACCAATTGTAGGTGTTATAATTGAACTTCCATATTGATTGCAAATTCAAATTTCGATTGCCTCACTAGTAGAAAAGATCTCATTAACGATGTTAAAAAGCCCATATAAAGACGGTTCCCGAACCTTCGTTATTGTGGGTGCCATTATAAATCAGTTGTTTATAACGACGGTTCTAGAATCGTCGTTATAAAATTACATTAACGACACGTGCTAAAAATTGTCGTTGTTATACCAAATAACAATATTTTTTTAAAAAAAATACATATATAACAACGTTTTCCAATAGAACCGTCCTTATAAATGCCTTTTAAAGACGGTTCTAATGGGGAACCGTCGTTATAAGTGTATTTTTTTTAAATTTTTTTTTTATTGTTATATATTTACTTACTCTAATCTTGCATAAAATATCAAATTTCCACAACAATAACACATGTAATATCATAATTTAAATATGAAAGTCAACAAAAAGTTCTATAAATATATGAAAAAGTTTTATTTTATGTCATTCTAAAGTGTTATACATGGTTACGTTAAGGTACATCCAAGTGAGTTTCTTTACATTTGCACTTGCACTTCTCCCCCCACTCAACATGTTATATCCAGAATAATCACTGAAATAATAAGATTTCATGTTAAAACACACATAATATGTAATGTAGTGTAATGTATGAGTAATAAATTTGTGAATGTAATGTAATCATAATGGTTTGATAAATCTCTAATTTATACTAGAAAACTTCATGCAAAATTTCAGAATTTTCTGACAAGTGCAGTATGAGAACTAAAACCTTAAAATACCTGAAAAAGACATAAATAATACTTAAATCCTAAAAAAAATATCACTAAAATAATAATATTTCATTTTTTACGCGTCTCCATCTGACTTCTCTATCAAAAGTTATGACTGTTTGAAGTTTTTTCATGCTAATTTTTGGCAACTCCAAATCTATCATTTTTCTCCTAAATATCAAGACTACTCCTCCATCAAATATAAACTAAATGAAGTTTCCACAAACCCTAAACTATTAACTAATCAACACATACATTCAAATATTTATTAAAAAATTTAAAATCCTAAACCCTAAAAATACTAACCTATAGTGGAGGTGTTGGCGGTGTGTGGAGGTGCTGGCGGTGTGTGGGCGTGTGAAGGTGAAGGGTTGGCACGCTTTCTTAGCACCATCGCAAATATTATCTAATTCAAAATCCTAAATCAAAATTATCGAATAACACCCTGGACTCTTAACCAACCAACATGTTGTATTCACAAATTTATTAAAAAAGTAAAGAGTATTAAAACCCTAACCTGATGGGAAAAAGTCGCACGAATGAGTGGTGGTAAGAGTAGAACCAGCGGTGCGACAACATTGTTCTCCTTCGATGGTAGCACGCGGCTACAGGAGGAAGGGAGGTAGGCAACACAACCCTTAGGGTTGGTCGCGTGATGAGAGCGTGAGAGGGGCGATAGGTTTGAGGCCGAGTGGTGCGGTCGGACGTGCGATGAAGGTGAAGGGAGAAGATAAGTTAGAGTGAGGAAGGTGAAGGGAATGAGAGGAAAAAGATGAAGTGAGTGAAGAGAGTGGAAGTGAAGGAAGTCCGCGCAAAAAAAAAGCGCTCCAGGAGCCATATATAACGACGGTTCAACAAGGAACCATCGTTAAAAACACATAAATACATATATAATGATGGTTGAAGCGAGAATCGTCGTTAAAAACATCGGAGTTTTGCAAAAAACTACAAAAATGTCATCGTCTCTTTTAAAACGACTGTTCTTTACGAACCGTCTTTATAAAGGGTCGTAAAATCCATATTTTATACCAGTGCTTATTAAAAAGCATTGTAGGTGTTATACTTAAAATTCCTGTTTAATTGCAAATTGATATTTGGATTGGTTGTTCAAAATAAATTGGGGTGTTATAATTAAAATTTGGATTGGCGGTTGAAAAAAATTACATGTGTAGTAATTGAAATTGACATTTTGACTGATTGTTAGAAAATATTACAGGTCTTATAATTGAAATCACATATTTCTAATTAAAAAAGAGATAATTAAAAAGTGGATTGTAACTTTAAAACAACTTACAAGTATAATTCTTATCTGGTACTTTTCTAAATTTAATCAATTAGTAGGTGATATTAATTTATAATTACCTTTGTCGTTTTGTTCTTTTAAAATTAGATCATTATTATGAAAGATTAAATAATTTTGCACTTCTATATTTTACTTATAAATTTCGTTACAAGATTGCTTCTTAGCAAAAGAGATTTTTTTTTCATTAGTTATTATTTTTTTCTTTGCTTCAATGAGGATATTAAGAAGTGGACTTTAAGCCTAACTCAACCCCATAAAACTGACTCATTAGGTTGAGGTTTGCACCAACTTATATACAATGAAATGTCCTCATCTCTAGTCGATATGGGATCTGCAACAGAGAAGCTTCAAAACTTTGTTGATATATGTCTTCATTGTATCACTTCAAATTTGAATATGTAATATGCATGTATTCTTATTTCGATTATGTAATATACATATATTTGATAAGATATATGTTTTTTTTTTTAAATTAACGCTTTTATATCATTTTTCTTTTATGAAACGTAAAGAAATATTTGGCAAATTGATACAACTAGATTGTGCGGGTTAAATATGTTAGTTAGATAAATTAATTTTTGAAATTATTTTACCAACATTTTTGAAAAAAATATCAAATTAAATAATAAAGTATTCATCTACAAAAATATACATGTCACGTGTAGGGCTAAATGATTCTAGAGAAAGAGAACGCTACAAAGATTGTCATTTTATTTAATACTTTAATATATGTGTGGGTTAAGTCATCTCTAAATATTTATTTTTTCATTATTTGGTTCATGTAGTGTCCCCATAGGCAACGCTAAATTTAATTATTTAAGTTTATATTCATTATATAGCGTCCCACAAAATGATACTAACTTTATTATTTTTAATATCTTGTCTACCTTGTGTCAGCTAAATCCACACTATAGTTTTTTTTTTGTATATAAAAACCCACACTGTAGTTTAAATAATAAATAATTTATTTTACTTTATGTAGGCTTAACGAACACTAACTTGCAAATATTTGTCTCCCACAATGTTCCCTGCTAATGCATTAGCTACCTTTTGATTAGAGTCTATTTCTATTGGGACACTAAACCCACACTAATTGTTGATTTGTGCTTAATCCCAAGTCCCACATCGGTGAGTTCATTGTTTGGGAAGGAGGTTTGAGGGTTATAAATTAAACTCTCCTCCTTCACTGTTATATATCCCAATTTGTAATATCTTCTCCCATAATAAT
>Ga0123342_1006099_pt1 | contig 16944 bp, 6 predicted proteins | sample Turbeawhitnodule_FD_89960 | JGI IMG/M metagenome (GOLD analysis project Ga0123342, IMG submission 89960) | Root nodule microbial communities of legume samples collected from Mexico - Turtle bean Mexico white nodule | ecosystem: Host-associated > Plants > Roots > Nodule | place: Mexico: Nepantla... | reverse complement strand
TTTAGCTAAGGTTAAAAAACCTCCGTTATTTTGTTGAGGTTTTAGAAAAAACCTCCATTAATTAAATCAATTCCTAAGGTTATATTAACCTCCACTAAATAACCTCTATTAAAACTTTTTTTTTCTTGTAGTGTAACCTAGCCATACCTTTCCATCATTTTCTCTTGCTTTGATTTTACATTTTTTTAAGTACAGTTTGAATGGACCATTTATCATTAAAGTATAGTTTTGGAATATTAGTGTCCTCTGCTATATGCCTAGACTGAAAAACGTGTTGCAGGTATCTTCTTCACGTGGGTTAAGAGATAAAAATAATCTTAGAATTGTAATACCTTTTGTACTCCATTGATGAATGATGAATTTAGTTACAACTTTTGAAGTGTTTCAGTTTGGTTTATTGTATGAGAAGATTGCACAATTTTATTACAAAAATAGTTCAATTTCTTTTATTTTATTACATACAGGTAGAATGAACTAGAAGGGAGAAGATGGAAGAGGTTGAGATAAGAGGAAATGGGAGAAGAGAGAAAGTGCTTGTTGTGGTGCAAAAACTGGAACTTGGTGGCCAGCACCTCTGACAGAGGCAAAAGTAAGACCACCCTCATACTCCTCCACACACCCTCCCACTTCTACCCCTTCAAACCAAGCTCTCCACTCTTTGGTTACATTCAGTTTTAACTCTTCCAAGCTATATCTCGTTGATAATATTGGAACTCTACCATCGGTGTCTCCACTGTATACACATCAAATTACATGTCAAAATATTATAACCATAATTATATATTGAAAACAAAATTCTCCAAACTTATTCAGATGCATACCTGTACATCCAAATACGTAAACCAACACTTAAGAGCTTCTGAATTAGTGGCAGCACTGTGGTTGGGGAGTCATTCCATTTCTGAATTATATCGCTTTATCATAAAACAAAATGAATGATATTACTATAATAGTTTATCAAACTAGTTATAAAAGGAATGATAAGATATTGAGAATAAGTACCTGCAAAGAGTATATGGATAAGGCAAGTTAGTGATATTTGCATGGATGGTCCTCTGAACATTCTTGTCGCTGAAATATTTTCTTACATGATCATCTGAACAAGGATCGTATCCTGATGATGGCAGTGTACTCCAAAGATCCTGAAATGCAACAAAAGATAAACACATACATTTCGATCACATTTATTTATGTTCCCTCACCACCTTTTTCATTGGAGCGTATCTATATGCAGTTGAAAGAAATTGATAATACCTAAAGTTACCTAAATATAATACTTACATGTTGGGTGAGAGCATGAAGAGTTGAATTTGGTCTTTCAGAATCTTCGTGACAAACCGGTGAGTAGATATTGAAAATGTTAATATCTGAATACGATTTTAAAAACTTGGCAATATTGACTTTGCAATCTTTGGTTTGTCTCTCTTTACTAAAATCACAGTTCCTTATTATTCCATCGAACACTTGTTTTGAGATTATTCCATGACTCAGAGCATAATCAAATACTCCTTTTAGATCTGTAATATCATTTATCACGGCATTCCCCATCTGAATTTTGATCAAAATAGTACATGTCAAACATTTATTTCTCTCTATGGATATCCATAATGCTCCTAAGAAATAAACTAAATAAGAAAAAAAGATAAAATCCTAATATTAATCCTTTTAAAATACTACTTAATAATGAAAATGAAAAAGTTGTATATAAAAGTAAATAAGAAATTATAAAATTATAAAGTGTCCAAAAACAAAGTTGTAAAGATAATATTAGTGGTAATTACCATGAATCCCTTCAAATTGATGTAAGAACTTTTCTCATTTCTTTCATGTATAAGATCAGCAAGTTGTGGAGCATAATGTCCTGAACAAAATATTCATTGAAATGCAGGTTATTCATAATTAAATATTTAAAAACAAAAACAAATTTAACAAACTAATTAGAAACTTGCACCTTAATTATTCAAATGGGATATAGGTTATAAAAAAATTATATTAATGAAAATTAATTAGAGATTTATTAATTAATTATAGAGATCAAGGTGATACCTCCATAGCTCTCTGCTACAATATAGAATTCGTTGGATTTGAAATTTGGAAACCTTTTGAACCAACCAACCAAAAAAGCATAGTTATCAGAAGCAGAAACTTGATCACCAAGCTCACTTAAGTCCTTGGAATTGTTAGTATAAGAAAAGCCAACACCAATTGGTGAGTCCAGAAATATGATATTTGCAACTGAAAAATTAAGATAACATAATGAGATTATGCATCCAACTAATTAAATAAGTAAATACTTTAAAGAATCATCAATAAAATTACATACCTTTATTCCAAGAAAATTTATTAAATTTAAGGTGTTCTTCCTTATCTACCAGAAATGGACCAATCTCTTGTGCTGCTCCAAAGGCAATAGAGGAACAACCAGGTCCTACTCAACAAACAACAACTAGGTAACAGGGAACAGAAAAAACAAAGCTAGGGCATATAGAACAAAAACAACAACAACACCCACAAGAACTACAACAACAAAAGGTGCTTTGTTGTTCACCGATCAAAACAGATTTAAATAAAAACAGTGATGATGGAAAAAGGATTTGAGGGGTAGAGTGATGTGAGCATACTAATTTTTTTTTAAATATATTGAAGATGAATTAAAATGAAGAAAGGGTAGTGATCAAGGGTGTGATCAATGTATACCTCCATTAAGCCAAAGTACAAGAGGTTTATGTGATGGATCATGTTGAGCTTCAAAAAACCAGTAAAATAATGCTTTCTCTTGGTCTGGTCTTAACTTAATATAACCTGCATAGTGATTGAAATTCACTGGTGGTTGACCTGGCAAACTTTTCACCCTGTCATTCTCCTGCTGCCATGTCTCGTCTCCGACAACCATGCTTATGAGGAAGAAAATGAATAGCATTTTGAGTGCCATTGATGAGAGGTTAATCTGGTTGATGAGATGTAAGAGTGAGAGATGAAGTGAGATAAGAAATTATGGGCATTTATAGAGGTGGTAGGAGTTTGGATACAACTTTAAAAATATTTATAAATTATTTTTATAGTTAATATTACTAAATTATATTTATCATCACATGTTTAAATATTTTAATTAAATCCACCAAAAGCAAACCGAGCCGGTTACGACAAATGAGCATGCATAACGTGAGAAAGGAAAAAAATTAGAAGAAAAAAAACGCAAACACATAGGCTAGCTAAAATCGCACACGGCACATGTTGAATTAAAAGAGAAAAAAAGTAAATGAGATAAACTGAAACAAAGAAATCACCTCTTGGGATCGATGGAGGTGTTAGAATTGGGATTGGATTGGGGGCAGAGAAACGACACTGATCAGTGCGCAAAGACACTAAGTGAAGTGGCGGAAAAAGAAAACTGAAAAGTTTTTACTTGTGAAAATTAGGGCTCGGAGTTGACGAATGGGTTAACTATAACGTCCCTTATATATATATATATATATATAAAGAAAATTGTAATTTTTAAGAATAATTTTAAAAAATATAGTTTGATAATTCTTAGAATTGAATACAACTTTAAATTTATAAATAAATATATATACTAAAAAGACAATTTGTAATAAATAATATAAAATAATAATATTACGAATTATAATATGGTTATATAAAAATTAAAAATTGAAATTATCAATATATTATTACTCCAATTTTAATGCATGAGTTCTTAATAAAAAAATATTTATATTATTTGTTATACTTATATATAAAGAAATTTTTCATTATAACTTATTTATTAAAATTATATGTTAAAAATTATAAGAGAAAATATTTTTATCTAATTTTTTCTTAATGATATTTTATATTTAAAAAATATGAATACACATACAATAATATACATATAATTTTAAATAAAACATATAAAAATCATACTTAACTAAGAGAATTGTCATTCATTATCAATTATTTTGCGTCTATATTATTCACATTTTTTTTATTTTTATCATGTAATAAAATAAAATATTAATAAATTTGTGTACAAGAAATTTTATAAAGAGAAATCTCTTTATATATAAGTATAGAAAATATAAATGTTATTAAATTATATACTTAAAACAAATTAATATTATGCGTGCGAATAAACTTTACAAAGTTGAAGTAATAAATAAAACATAATTGTTTTAATAAGATAACATAGATAGACATATAGCAACAGATAGCACACAGTTATTATCTTAAATTTCATAAAACAACTTATACTTTTTAAAAAAAAATTAAAGAATAAAATAAAAGAATTAGGATGTACTATAATTAAAGTTATAATAAATTATTTTTTAAATTCAGTCAGACTTTATAAATTTTTCACATAAAATATTCAAAGGTTACTAAAAATGAAAATGTAATTTAAATTTTTTCTAAATTCGTAATCATCATTTATATTTATGATGTTTGTCAATAATCTGATTAAAAGATAAATTATATGTAAACTAATATTTTAAAATCAAATAAAATATTATTATTTGCATATATATATATATGTTAAGAGTATAAATTTATAATTTATTTTAATGAATACGAATATATTATATCTATATCTATATATAAAGGGAATTTTTTATTATAATTTAATTATTAAAATTGTATGTTGAAACTCATAGTTGATGAGAGAAAATATTTCAATCTTATTATTTTTTTTAGTGATATTTGATATTTAAAAAATATAAATACGCACATATAATAATATACATATGATTTTAAACGAAGAATATAAAAAAACATACATAATTAAGAGAAGTCAATATTAGGACTAATGTTTCGTTGATGTTTCGTTCTCGATGAAATACTTGTCTGAATTATTGTGTGAAAATCAGGTTTAGGGTTACTCATATATTTTCGTAAATGGAATGTGTGTGTTGATAAATTGGCTAATTTAAATTTATTCATAGAGAATCATTTCATTTGTATAATATAGGCTTCCATCTATTTTGTTCTTAAATTTTTTTATGAATAAGTATAGTTTACCTATGTATCGTTTCTGTTAACGTATGAGTTTTGGTCTAGTCCCCCGTATTTTTGTACTTTTTTTTATAATACTTTTTTTCGTGTGATGTCTAACATGAAAATTTTTATAAAAAAAAACTTACTAGCGGGAACACAGCGCTCTCGCGCATATGCGTATCTAGCCAAATTATGTCTTGTATTATTTTACTTGAAATTAACATGATTACATCATCAAAATAAATACTAATTTTTGTTTATGGATTCAACTTTTATGTTGTTGTAAGGTTTATATTTTTATTTTATTTTCTATCGTTTCCGTAATTCGTATCTAGTATTTCGAACAATGCAATTCGATAATTTTATGGAATTGAGAATTCACATTTATTTTTTTGCATCTGGATTGAAAAAATCATAAATCTTCCAAAATGGGGAAATCCTTAAATCTTCTAAATTGGGGAATCCATAAATCTTTCGGATTGGTGAGTCTGGTAAGCTTTCATATCCATCAATTCGTAACAAAAATTGAGCTTCCAGATTCAGCAATCCAGAAATTAACAATTTGCTTCTAGAACACCCCCTTCATATGGAAAACAACATGATTCACTTATGGATGGATGAATCCGTAGTACATTCCTAGATCCCAATTTTCGCTAACTCCAAAAACTCCATAACCACCAATGCTCATAAAAAAAAATTCTTACCTCTAGAAGCCAAACAATACTTCGACAACGTAACTCACTCCTCCACCAGTGCCTAAGATGAATGAAGAAGATGAACAATGTCAAACAAACTCCACCAAGGTGTCCATTTTCAAATACATGGTCAAGGGCAATTTCGGGATTTTTTAAATTGTGGGGTGCAGGAGAAAAATCGTAGGGGTGCTGGAAGAAGAAGCCTTTTTATCATTACTTTTATTTTATATTTTACTTTTGGAACCCCATGTTTTCATTTTTCCATACCCTCAGTTCTAAAAATGTCGGTCCCATTAGGCTGATCCATCATGTTTTTCTATTTGCTACTCTTACTATTTTATATCCGCACCAAATTGGTTAAAAAGCCTGGGCACATTCGGCTGGCCCAGCAGTTACGTTATTTTCCACCCTTGTTTCAATATGCACACCAATTTCACTATAATACCTGGGTCATTTGACTAGTCCAAATGTTACTATCTACAACCTCAGATTTTATATCCGCCTAGCCCAACCGTGTTGCTATTCCTCACCTGCTTTATACTATACCCACCACTTTCTCCCATTTGACTAGGCCAACGGTTACTAAAAGGAATGATATTAGTGACCTAACAATCACATTTTTAAAAAATTTACGAATTATTTTTATAATTAATATTACTAAATCATATTTATCATCATAAGTTAATTATAAATGTTTTCAGTTTTTTTTTTTAAATTCCTAAGAGTGTTTTTATTTGATGTATAATTTTAAACAAATGAAAAAGGCATTCGATACACAATACTTTTATACAAAAAAGTATTTGAACACCTAACAATAAAAAAAACAAATTAAAGAGACTACAATCAAAATTTTATAAATGATTAACAATCTAATTTATTGTTCATTAAAATTATATCCAATAAATTACATCTAAATTATTCTATTAATACTTAAATTTATATTATTATTTTATAATTTACTACACACAAAATTATATAAATTATATTAGTAAATTCTTACAATTTTTCATTATAATAAAAAGTTCATTCAAATATTTATTTTATTCTAATTTTTGCAATAAATATTACACAATATAATTCTATATATAATTCTCATTTTAGAAACAAAATGTAGAGATTGAAAGACAAAGATAATGAGAGGAATGGAGCACCTAGCATTAAAGCAATAATGCTTTAACTATGTACAAAACCATTAATATTAGTGAGGATATTGCCGAAAGGATCCAATTCAAATTGTGCAGATACTACCTAAAAAGTATTCCCACTCCATATTGATCACACGCACCCATATCTACACCAGTATAATTAAATTTAAAACAACAAAAGAAAATAGAAAAATGTAATATTTCAAAATTGTATTTTAATGCTAGGTGGTCCATTTTCAAACTGTACTAAAGAAATCTAAAATCAAAGGAAGAGAAAATGGTGGAAAGACGTGGCTGGAGGTTACTTTTTTAAAAGTTTCCTGTCATTATCTATATTTCAATGCACCACAGCAAAATTGTTTCACCACAGTGGAAAGACGTGACAAGAAGGTTTTAGTGACAATAATCACGATAATTTTCATTGTCCAAACTTCATTTCGATGTCCACCATTGTTAAGTCATCACAATTATTCTTTCCACTCTAATGCATGAGTTCTTAATCAAAGAAAGAAAAATATTTCTAATAATAAATTTATCTTATTTTTTTAGTTTTTTTATTTTATTTTACACTTTTAAATTGCATTCTACTACACATGCTTTCTCCTTCTTATTTAAAGAGCCCCATCCCTCACTTAAGAGCTCCATTGTTGTTGCAGTGATACCCCTTCCTTTTCCATCTTCTTCCTTCAAACTTGTTGTGACTACATCATCCGGTACGTGTAATACTGGTTTCAGTGGTAAAACCCCACATAGATTCTGTTATGATTCAGCACTGCTATATGACGTGAAAATGATTTTGTTGCAGTGATAGCACACTATTTGAGAGGGATGGAGAGAACTAAGAGTTAAGAGTGCATGTGTTAATTATGTTCTAATGGTTACAGATAGGATACCTGGCATGCACTTTCTTCTACATACACACGCTTGCATCTGCTCTGTGATGAACTTGCACTGTGCTTTTGGTATTGTTTGTGCATGTTTTCACATGCATGATGCATTTTAGACCTTTTGATTAATTAATCCTCAAAGGTTGAGTGTTGGTGGTTTACGTGTGAGTTGAAAGGGACTATACCTAACACATTAATTACGTGCATGCTTAGTACTTGATGCACCACTGTGGCTGCACATGCACCACTGTGGCTGCACATGCTTATATCTCATTAATTTTTAATATGTTAGAATTTATTCTTTCCCTTTGTGACTCTGTCATTCTTTTTCTTCTTTTTTCTGTGTCTCTCATCTTTTTGCCGTGTTCACCATATTTTCCACATGTAATTTTTGTACATTTTCCATATATATATATTTTGTTGTGACATATGACAAACCTTAGCAAAAGGGTGAAAAATCTTTGTACCAATATGACCATTACATAATTCCTTATCTCCCATGCACCACAGCAAAATTGTTTCACCTTTTAAATACAATTTAATTTAGACCAATCCTTTTTGTTGTAACTTTGAACTAGGCTCAACATGAAATCAATTTTAATATATATAGTTGAATCAAAGTTTATTAATGAATAATTAAAATCTCAAAAGATGAAATATAAATATTTTGTACAACGGAATGAATTAAAGACTAGATATTTGGTGCATATAGAAGAAGTTGTGTCACATGGATGTGTCAGATTTTCCTACTTTTACTAGTAATAACAAAAAGTGTATCATGAGCATAGTGTGATAGAAAAATGAAAAATTAAAATAATAGAGTTAGATATAAGTGTATCTATCAAAATGGAAAGTTCGTATAGGATGATTATTAAAATGATGAGTGTTTGAAAGTGGTGATAGAGTTATTGGAAATGGAGAGAAAAAAGTGTTGATGTTTGTTGTGGTAATACTTATGTTTTGTTTTGTTTGTGATTCTTCAGGTTGCTGAAAAATGTTGAAAACTAAGATGTTGTTGGCAATGGTGTTGGTAGCACTCCTCCAATCGGGTATCACATTTATCATTTATCTGTATATAAGAAATAAATCATTCATGAACATGAAATTAATAAATTTTTAAAATTTTAATTATAAATAGCATTTATTATTAAAATTTAATATAAGAAATAAAACTCATTCTAAAATTTCGTCTGCTATTGATGTGCAACATCCTATTTTTATAAATTATTATGAAACAACAAAACAAGTAGAGAAATGCAATTTGCTTTGACCAATCTAGGAATATTTTCCTATTAATGAATCAAAATGCCACCTTTTTCATATTAATTCAAAACAATAAGTTTTATTCTTAATTTAGATATAATTATTAGGACATTAATACAATATATACATTTTATTTTTAAAATAGAGAGTTATATTTTTTCGTATATAAATTACATCACAACTTCTGTTTTTATAGTATTTTTCATCAACATTTGTTTCAATATATAACAATCCAAAATATATATATATATATATATTAATAATAATAATAATAACTCTGTTTCACCATATTCTTTCTATGTTGAATTTTTTTTTTTTTAAATATTTGTCTAAAAGTTCTCAACTTTTTTCTTTCATAGGATCATTAATCGTGAAAACGGTCACTGCACAACCAATAAAAGTGCAAAGCGAGTCTCTCCGAGATTGTAATAAATTGAAATGTAGCTTCGATCCCAAGTATTGTAGTATATGTTGCAATCTAGAAGGATATAAGGATGTTATATGTGTGAAAAAAGGTTATTATTATTTTTGTAAATGTCAAAAATAGAATTATATTGTGTAATATTTATTGCAAAAATTAGAATAAAATAAATATTTGAATGAACTTTTTATTACGATGAAAAATTGTAAAAATTTACTAATATAATTTTGTATTAGTAAATTATAAAATAATAATATAAATTTAAGTATTAATAGAATAACAACTAAACTATTAAAGAGTGCGGTGGTATATGATTTTAATAATATAGATGTAATTTATTAGATATAATTTTAATGAACAATAAACTTAGATTGATAATCATTTATTAAATTTTAAATTTAGTAATATTAACTATAAAAATAATTTATATATATGTTTAAAGTTGTGATGGTTAGATAGGTGATATCATTTCCTTTAATAAAGGTTGATAATATATATATATATATATATATATATATATATATATAGATTAACTAAAAAAACACACTTTCATTATGAGTATTCTAAGAGAAGAGGAAGAGAAAATATTATTTAATTGATTTTCTGAAGCTCAACATGCTTCATGGGATAAACCTCTCGGACTGTGGCTCAAAACATGTTTAAGAAAGATGGTAAGGGAAACATAAAGATGATGACAATGTAAAATGAACTTGGAGTAGAAGTTGGTGTTTTTTGTTTTCTTCTTATAATCACTGCAAAAATGTAATACCCATTGAAATGTGGCAAAGATTGTTAATTATATCCTTACATATACTCCATTCATTGCTTCTACTTTAAATTTATATAGTTACAATAAATATTTTAATTATTTAATTATAACAAATAAAATTGAAAATAAATTATTTAATTATAACTTTTAAATATTATATTCTAATACATGTTTTTTACTTTTTTTTAATATGATTTTGTGTTACAAAACAAAACATGACACTAGTACAAGCATATGGCCAAACAGATAGTCACCTCTTGATGCTCTTGATGATGGTAGTGCATGTGTGTGTTTAGTTGTAAGAAAATGACAAAACAAAATTTTTCATAGTTCTATATTGTGCCGGAAAAAGTAAGGAATTGTGAAGAATGATGCCAACACATAGAAAATAACAAACAAATGGTGTTAATTTTTTTTATTGTGAGTCATAATAAAACAAAATATTCATGTATTAAAGTTCTTACAAAAAATATTAAGATGTATCGGGATAATGGAAAAATAACGAATCAATATAGTAGTAAAACTAACCAAATTTAACATATTAAAAAATAACGAGATATAAATTAAAAAATAGAAAATAAAGAAAAAATATTTATTATTTAGTTTGAATTATTACTTAGTTCCATTTCTCTTATATTTAGTTTGATTTGGAGAATAAATGAATAAAAATGCATGTGAGGATGAAAAAGAAGAGAAATAATTTTAAAAAATGGTGGAACTGGGAATACTATTTCTAACGTATGCTTTAAGGTATATTGGTGTGATATTGGAACTTTGCGGTACAAGTTGTTCGGTTTCTGATTCGGTTGGAGTTGAGTGAAAAACCATGTGGAATATTGTAAAATGTGTGAATGGAGAACATCCTTATATACTTTCTTGTGTTAAAGTCTTACTTTGCCTACTTCACTATTGTAATGGAGAAAAAACAAAATTACCTAAGATGCACGAAAGAAGAGATAGAGACATAAGAACCAAAATTTATAATTTTAAATAAATATTTAATCTTTTAATAATTTATTATTGTTTTGAATGACCATAATTTTTGTTAACCTAATTTTTTATTTTATTTTTTTATATATTAAAAATATTTTTTTCATATAAAGATTGTTATTTGAGAATTCAATATAATAATAAAATTGTATAACAATATCTAACATGTGAATTTTTTTCTTCGCACTCATGGGACAATATTCTTTTCTCCTTAACCACTCACTGTTGTCGGAGTTATCGGATAGGGAAAGTAGCAATATTATTGACGAAGCAGAATTATTATATTCTATTATTTCCTATATTGTAAAAACTAATAATATTAATAATACAATATTATTTTTTCACTTATATTCTATAATTATTAGTTTTTCATTTATATTCCTAACAAATGTTACTGATTTTTTATTTATTTTCTAATTTTTTTACAAAAAATATTACTTATAATTATACTTTTTTTTTGAAATTTTTAATTAATAAAAAAAAATCTTTGAATTTAATTTTTTTATTTTCTTTGATGCTTCATACATAATTTGAGTATCTTAGTTTTTAATAAATCTATTATAAATTTATATTTATATTAAAATTGTTTTATAAAATATTTTCTTTAGTTTTGCAAATGCTGATAAACCAAGAATAATATTTGAACCAAATTTAAATACGGAAACAAGTTTTTTATTTCAAAAAAAATCGAAATTTGTGTTATTCAATTAACTTTTTGAAGTGGAGAATATGTATTCCCAGAGTAGTAACTACCTGATCTAAAAACATAATAATAATAATAATAATTATTATTATTATTATTTATTCTGCTTTATACTCGTGCTTGTGCTTTTTATATTGTGCTTGCATCAATAAGAAAAAGTTAGTTAACATATTCTATTATATGTTTGTATCGATTCGGTAAGCAAGTATAATCATAATATTTATATAGTTTCAAATAATACTAATATTTATCACATGGTAATAAAAATGAGAAAGACATTTTATAAGCTAATTAAGTATATCAATATAAAAACAAAGTTTTTGAATAATATGAACAAAGAAAAAAATTCTTAATAATTTTAATATTATTACTATTATTGACTAATTTTATTTATTTATTATTAAATAATTTTAATTTATTATTATCCAATTTTATTATTAGTATTATTTTGAAAATTTTATTAATATCAGACCTTCATCGTGTATGATTAGTTTGATGTAGCCATTAGGTTTAATAATTAAATATCTGCTTTAAAAAAACTACAAAAACTCCTACCACCTCTATAAATACCCATACCTTCTCATCTCACTTCACATAACCTCTCATCTCAATTCACCTCTCACTCTTACATCTCATCCTCACATTAAACTCTCATCAATGGCACTCATTTTCCAGATCCTATTCATTTCCTTCCTTATGATCACTGTCGGAGACAAGAAATGGCAGCAATTGACTTGTGTTGATGGTATAAAACACTTTTTTCTTGTTGTAGTTCTTGTGGGTGTTGTTATTGTTTTTAGTGTATGCATTAATTAAAAATGTAAATTAATATGACTCTAGTTTCCCATATTTCTTCTATGTTGAATTTTTAAAAAAAAATATTTGTCTAAAAATTCTCAACTTTTTTCTTTCACAGGATCAAGAATAGTGGAAACGGTCACTGTACAACCAATAAAAGTGCAAAACGAGTCTCTACCTGATTGTAATAAATTGAAATGTAGCTTCGATCCTGATCTTGAGTTTTGTAGTATATGTTGCAGTCTAGAAGGATATAAGGATGCTATATGTGTGAAAAAAAGGTTATTATTATTTTTGTAAATGTCGAAAATAGAATTATATTGTGTAATATTTATTGCAAAAATTAGAATAAAATAAATATTTGAATGAATTTTTTATTACAATGAAAAATTGTAAGAATTTACTAATATAATTTATATAACTTTGTATTCAGTAAATTATAAAATAATAATATAAATTTAAGTATTAATAGAATAACCACTAAATTATTAAAGAGTATGGTGGTATATGATTTCCACAATATAGATGTAATTTATTAGATATAATTTTAATGAACAATAAACTTAGATTGATAATCATTTATTAAATTTTGATTGTAGTCTCTTTTATTGTTAGGCGTTGAAATACTTTTTTTTTTTATAAAAGTATTGTCTATCGAATGCCTTTTTTATTTGTTTAAAATTATACATCAAATAAAAACATTATTAGGAATTTTTAAAAAAAAAACTGAAAACATCTATAATTCACTTATGATGATAAATATGATTTAGTAATATTAATTATAAAAATAATTCGTAAATTTTTAAAAAATGTGATGGTTAGGTCACTTTTGTGTAATTTGTTGTAATGGTGAGGGATTCCAGACTGGGATGTGTGTAAAGTCTGGAGTTTCTGAAGTTTGTAAATGCAAAAATTAGAATATATTTTTTAACATATATATTTAGTAATATAAATTAGAATATCCATTACTATCTCTTTTTTTTTCCTAAACTAATATTTAGTAATTATCTTTATCTCAAATGATAGTCAGTTTATATATATATATATATATATATATATAATATCTAATATAATTTATATAATTTTGTATGTAGTAAATTATAAAATAATAATAATAAATTTAAGTATTAATAGAATAACCACTAAACTATTAAACGGTGGTATATGATTTATATAAATAGATGTAATTTATTGGATACAATTTTAATGAACAATAAATTTAGATTGATAATCTTTTATTAAATTTTAATTTGTTAGGTGTTCAAATATTTTTTTTAAAGAATCCTTTTTCATTCGTTTAAATTTATACATTAAATAAAAGCACTTTTAGGAGTTTTTTTAAAAAATGAATCGCACTACCTTGCTTGGCACCTGAATGCATGCTTAGTTTTTTACATAAAGATTGGCACATAAAAAACATGTAAAATGGGCACACAATATTATATTAATATTATGTTTTTTTTTAATATGGATTTGAATTTAAGATAATTTTTTTAAAAAAATTATGAATTTGGATTTAACCTCTAATCAAAATATTTGGATTTATAAAAATAAAAAATAATTTTATAAAAAATAAAAATTTAAATTTAAAATCTGATATAAGTACTTAGATATAGATTGTATTTGAATTGAAAATTCAATCAATTGACCACCCTTAATTAGCTAAAAGTAAAAATATATAAATAAATTAATGCATAGACTACGAAAATACAAAATAAATATTTGAATATATATATATATATATTATTTAATAAGATAAAAGAATTAAGAATTAAATTTGTCAATATTCTTTTTAGTTCACAATCAAGTTTAATAAACAGTTACCAATCTAAATTAATTGTTCATTAAAATCATAACTTATAAATTATCACCATACCTGTTTATATATTATAATAATAATTAAAAATAAAATTTAATTAATACAAGATACATTCTGTTTTAATAAAACGGTATAGATATTACTACTACTTTGATAGATAATAATAAGACACTTATAATATTATACTTTTAAATTATTATAGTCCAACATATTTTTACTATAGTAGTGATTACATGGCTTCTCATTTCTTCTAAGCTGGTTGATTTTGGGAAGGTAATCAATATATATAACAATTTCATTTTTTTCATCTAGCTTTGCTTATAACATATCACTTAAATGAGAACAAATATTTATTTTGCATTATTTTTTTAGTGTATAGATTAATTAAAAATGTAAATATTATGATAGTAGTTCATCGTATTCATTTGTACAAATTAAAAAAAAAAATTGTCTAAAAATTGTTATCTTTTTTCTTTTACAGGATTAATAATCGTAAAATCACTCATTGCAGAATTAATAAGAGTGCAAAGGGAGTCTTCATGAGATTTTGTAATGGATTAAAATGTAACTTAAGCTCTAAGTTTAGTAATTTTTGTTGTCGTGGACAAGTATGTGTGAAATCAGGTTATTTTTAGTGCAAATGGGGCCCATCGGGTAAATCTTTTAGATTTTGGCTAGGGAATATGTCGTTTTTTAATATTAATATTATAAAAATAATATTAAAATAAGAAGATTTTATTATCTTTCTGCGATCAAACTAAATTATTAGTGCAATTAAAATAAAAAAATTATTATCATTCCGTACCATCAAAATAAATTATTATCGCCACGTACAATTACTTTATGTCAAAATATTAATATATTACAAGTTTATATATAGTTAGAAATTAGTTTAAACAGACACATGTTAGTTAAGAGAGGATAAAGAGAAATTGGTTTACTTTAATATATACTTGAGAATTAAATGCTTCAAATTAACATAAAAAAATATAAACATTAATTCACATTAAGAAAAAAAATGAGAAGCAATGCAATGGAAGCAAGTAAAGAGAGGAATTATGGAGCTCTTTAAATAAGAGGTAGATACTCTTTCATTATTTTTGCTTTTGTTTTTTTATGTTTTAGAAAATAAGAATTCATCAACTTTTAACATTGTTTCTGGCATAAAAAAAGAAAAACATGTATGAAGGTCAAATATTTAGTTTTTTTTTTGTTTCACACAACTTTTTTTTTTCTGTTTGAGCTAGGTTTTAGTTTTTTTTTCTTATATATATACACTATTTATTTTACTTTCTAATACACATGTGAATAAGAATTTATTTTGTATTTTTCCCCTTCTTTTCTCTCGTTTACGCTTGAGTTATTGTCTCTTTTTCATTTGCAATTAAAATTCATCAGAACCTTACTTTCTCTATTATGATTACGTGTCATTGCATGTGTTGTATTGAAATACCACATCAGACAAAAAATATTTAGTTTTTTTCTGTTTTAAGTTATTGGACTTTGCTTGTCTGACCCAACTTTCATTTCTGTTTTTTTGTTAGGTCTTATTCTTTTTCTTATATATACACTATGTATTTTACTCTTTAATACACATGTGAATAAAAATTTCCTTTGTATTTAATTTTTCTCTTTTACGCTTGAGTTATTGTCTATTTTTCATTTGCAACAAGGGTTCATCAGAACCTCCATTTTTTCATTACGATCACGTGCGCTCCATTAAAACACCACATCAAACAAGAAATTTTAAAAGAATGAATTCCTTAAATGCTAAATCTAAGTGTGTGTTTTTTTCTTCTAATGTACTTTATTCTTTATCATTAAAAATAAAAATATAATACATAGATAGTAAATTTTTTAAAATAATCAATTAAATAATTTCGATAGAAACATTTAGAATAATTTCATATGATACTGGAATCGAGTCATAAAATGTCTCTTCCAAAAGAGTGCATAAATAAAAAGGTATAATGACACACACTACAAGAAAAACGCGAATTATATACGGATATTTACATAAGGATTCTATTCCGTATGTAACTTTGCCACCACCATAAAACAAAAATCTGCAACAGATGGGATTCAAACACTAGTTCCTCCAATGACTAGGGAAAACTTGACCACTACAACAGTCAACTTCTTATGTATTATTATGATTTTTATTATACTTATTATTAACAATAATACTAATAATATTAATAATACTAATAATACTAATAATATTAATAATACTAATAATATTAATAATATTAATAATACTAATAATATTAATAATATTAATAATACTAATAATATTAATAATACTAATAATATTAATAATACTAATAATATTTTATAATACTAATAATATTTTATAATATTAATAATACTAATAAAATTAATAATACTAATAATATTAATAATATGAATATAATATTAATAAAATAAATATAATATTAATAATATGAATATAATAATAATATGAAATATAATATTAATAATATGAA
>Ga0123342_1006098_pt1 | contig 16945 bp, 7 predicted proteins | sample Turbeawhitnodule_FD_89960 | JGI IMG/M metagenome (GOLD analysis project Ga0123342, IMG submission 89960) | Root nodule microbial communities of legume samples collected from Mexico - Turtle bean Mexico white nodule | ecosystem: Host-associated > Plants > Roots > Nodule | place: Mexico: Nepantla... | reverse complement strand
AAGCCTTTTTTGCTTTGCAAAATGACAAACATCACAAACAAAAGATTTGTTATATTTAACGAAAGGAAATTTATTCTTGATAACATCAATACATTTATTTGAAATATGACCTAATCGAAAATGTCAAAGGGTTTCTAGATTACTAGCACTGACATTAACAGTATTGATGGTGTGTGAAGATTTGATGGGTTTGTTTTGAAGTTTCTGGTAACATGGGATCCTGAGTATACAAAGTCTATCTTGCATCTTAGCAGAACTAATCATTTTCAAGGAATTTGTGTCTTGAATGTGACAGCCATTAGAGTCAAAGGTAAGAACACAAAATAGTTTATCAATCAATTTTGTCACTGAAAGAAGATTAAAAGTGAAGCAAGGAATATACAAAACATCGTCTATGACATGATTTTGATTTAGAAAAACACTTCCAGAATAATTGGCAATGACTTGATTTCCATTTGGTAATTTGACGGAAATAGGATTAATTTGATGATATGAAGTGAAATAAGTTAAGGATGAACAAATGTGATCAGTAGCACCACTATCAACAATCTAAGAACTAGAGGAAGAAATAAAGTCATTACCAGTTTGTGTTGTCATGTTGGAAGGAATAACATAGACTTGACTAGAAACATTACCACTGGATTTGGTCTGTTGTAAAAGAGCTAACAATGTTTGATACTCCTCAGGAGTAAAACCAATTTGTTGAGACTCCATTTCTGACTTCGAACCTTCATGATTCTGCTCATTATTATTAAAATTTGTATTCTGAAAAACTGCATTAGTATGACTCCATGGTTCTGATTTTTAAACTTGAAATGAGGTGGAAAACAATGTTTTTTATAGCATGTATCAATGATATGCCTTGTCTTTCCACAATGGCTGCAAATTTTGGCAGTATATCCTCTTCCATAGCTTCCTCTTCCTCTTTCCACAATGGCTGCAAGATCTTTGTCATAGATGGTAGAATTTTTTTATAACCTCCTTTGCTAGTAGCAATCATTGCTTTGGATTGATCACAAAATAGTTGTCTCTCTTTTTGTGTAACAAGAGAGCAAACTCTATTTAAGGATGGATTATCTGATGAAATAACATGGTAATATGAACAAAGATCTTGTAAGGGATCAACAACTTCACCCATGATTAAATGTAGCAACCAGAGCTCTGATTAGAGCTCTGATACCATCTTATAAAATAGAACAGAGATGAACAAAAGAGTAAAAAGGAAGGCAAAGGATATGAGAATGAATATCTCTAATATTATTCCATTGAGATCAAAACAAATAGTCTGAATATATACAAGCATTACACTCGTTCTAGGTCTAGCTAAATAGAGAAATAATCAATCAATAAATACTAGAATCATAACATACAAAACAACATAAAGGTTATTCACTTCTATAAAGAGAAAAAGCTAATAATTAGAAAAGACACCATTAATATTAGGATCCTTCTATAACTCTGGTATTCATATTTTTTAATACAATTTTTCCAAACTGCTAGAGAAAATGCATAGTTAGAAAAAGATGATTATCCCTTCAGTGTTATTTTTTAAAAGAATGTGATTTTTAAGAATTTGAAAGTTAAAAAGAAATTGTGAAAAGTGGTTTGGTTTATAGAATGTGAGTTATGGTGATGGGGAATGGATGTATGTGTTGAAAGTGGGGTAGAAGGGTATGGTATTAAGGTGGAAGTTAGATGGAAGGAGATGAAGAGTTTGTGGGTGAAGAAAGTTGCAACCACGCAAAATGCCAAACCTGTTCAGAGATGTGACAATCTACTGCAACAACTACCAACATATGCATCATTCCAATTCTCTCCTTAAACCTAATACCATTTTAAGAATCATTTCTCTTTTATGTTTCACTTTTCATTCCTCCTTCACATGAACCATTTCACATCTACCATCAATGAATCTAAACTCTCCTGTGCTTCAACTTAATACACAGAACGTGGTGAACAAACACTGGTGGGTAATAGGGTTTACCCTATTACGTTGCATATCTTCAGTTTTTCGTATAGTCCAATGAAGAAGGGTGCATACTACAATTTCAAATTAACTTAATGTTGAAAAAGCATTATAGAATTCACTCATGCTTTATCAAAATTAAATTAATTAAAGGATATGTTTGAAAAAAAAAAAAAATTAAGTTAAAACTAGTTTAATTTTTTTTAAAAGATATATATAGGCGAAGTTTTTTTTTAAATTTAATTTGTATATCAACTAATTTCTATTTATGAAAAACTTATTTTACTTCTTTTTATTTTTCTTCTAAGATCTTTTGAAAAAGTTTGTATAGAAAAAAAAAGGTTGGCTAAGAAATTAATGCATAGTCTTCCTATTTGATATTTTATGAGATGTAGTGTAGAATGGATTCATGAAGAGATTTTTTATATGAAATTCTCATCATCAAATTTTTTATTGAATATAATAATCAGAATCAATTCCACATTAATTGAATCCAAAAGAACATGGAGATTTGATAAGCAATTGATCCAATGAAAAAGAAAACTAGCTAATGGGAAGGAATGTTATAATTCATTACAGAAAAGACTAATAACAATTACCTAAATCAAAATTTGAAACACTTTATTATAGAGAATTATATTTCTTATCTTTATATCTAATTATGTCTTTAGTTATTTAAGTTAGATTCTTAGCTATCATAAATTAATTAGATCTTATCAATCATAAATAAATTAAATAAGTTTATCTAAAAGAAAATAGGGATTGTTCTATCTTTATTTGTTAAGAAAATATGTTCATTTATACTGAATTTGGATTTATTATATATATAATTAAATAAGTTTAAATAATTTTTTATTAATGTTTTCAATTAATATTAAAATCATTTAAATTGAGTTATATTTTATTTTTGTATTGATTACAGAATCAAAGAATTATAATAATATCTACATTATTTAAGATAATTTAATAACCTTCAAAAAATATTTAGTGATTGGTACAAGTCATAATTTGATCTTATTATCTACATTTGTAATAATATTGAAATTATTTGATTGTGTTTCTTTCTTCAGAAAAACTTATTATTCTAATATTATTATTATTATTATTATTATTATTATTATTCAATAAGTAGTAATTAATTAATTTAAATTATTATACTGAATATTAATTTCTTCATTCAGATATTTGTCTAAATGAATTCTAATAGTTTAAAATTATTGATTAATATCATTTAAATAACTATAATCATACCAATATTATTGGTTAATAGATATTAATGAATTAATGTAATCATTTTTATTCTCATTAATTAACTGATTTAAATATTTATTTATTTATGTCAATATAATTTTTTAATAAATTATTTTAACTAATTACCAAAGTGTAATATCTACACGTATAGCAATTGTGAAATCGATTGTTTGTGGCCCCACAAAACTTAAAATTTAGTAATAGTTATATGATAATTTTTTGTCATTCCTTAGTTTATTAACTAGAAAAAATATTATATATTTAACCTTTAGGTTAATAGACGACGGATTAATTTATTTAAATATGGATTTTTAAATTAATTATATAAATACATCTATATTTGTATATAACTTAAACATACATGATTTTTATCATGATTTTTAATTGGATTGAACAACTCTACCATTTAATCTAGTTTAATACAAATTTTAAAAAAAATAGGTTGGATTTTCTTTATAGTTAAATTAAACGGATCTAAGTAGTATAGACACTGACACGAATACTGATACGACACACAGACATGAATACAGATATATGTATAATCTCTAAAATGTAGTATATATATATGTATTATTTTATTTTTTATTTTTCTTTTAATTAAATGTATATCTTTAAATATTATATTATTTATTTTTATATAGTAAATGATATATTTTATCTTTTCTAAAAACATCTAACAAGATAAATGTTTTGAAATTATAAATTTTAGAAAAAAAAAATCAAAACATATGATTGAATTGATTTATTCCAACTTCCCTGTGTTGCCCTCTTAGTTTTATAACAAAAATAATAATAAAAATATTTAATTAAAATTTATGTATAAATACATTTTTTTCCTACATTTAAGGTAAATATTCAATTTAATATAGTGGTTTTTAAAAGAATTAATTTGATCCCAAAGTTTTTTAAAAATGTTCAAGTCCCTTCCATTAAGTTTTCCCTATCGACAGTTGATGGCATGGCGCACACAGCGACATTGGTTTGCACACATGAACTAAACGAAATTTTAGGGTTTGAGCTGAACGAAATTGGAAAAAGAAGATTGAGGGGAAGGAAGGCGGAGTTGGAGGCGCAGTAGAGGCAGAGGCGAAACTGTATGAAAATGATGGATGAAAAAGATATGTTGGTATCTATGTCTAGAATCTCATCATCAACCAATGCACTAGCAAATGATCATGTAAATTGTCTAAAATGCTATAATTTTATTTATTTTTTGTTGGTCATCTTCAGTGTTCAAATAACTGTCACTCCACCGCATTAAAAAAAAATTAAAACTAAGAGAGGAAGAGAACCAGAAATGCGACAACACTCAACAAAATAAAAACAAAAGAGAGGAAGGAACAACCGCAAGAGAATGGTGGATGCTAGCGGCGAAGGGCGACTACTGCTACCGCAGTTAGCGCGACGATGACGAGCGAAACGGTGGCTGCAAGAGGTTATCGTGATCACGAATGAAGAGCAAAAAAACGGGCGAAACCACCACAGTCGCCTCCACCTCCACCTCCCTTGGCTCCACCACCATAGACGTCACCGCTTCCACCTCCTTCTTTCTCAATCTTCTTTTTCCAATTTCAAAATCCTAAAATTTTGTCCAGTTCACTTGTGCGAACCAATGTTACATTGTACGCCACTTATCAACCGTTAATGTCGTTAGTGTAAAATTATTGAAAGGGACCAATTCAACATTCTTAAGAAACTTTGGAACCAAATTGATTTTTTTTTAAAATCATGATATTAAATTGAATATTGACCACAAATATAAGGATAAAAAGTAATTATACCTCAAATTTAATAAAAATATAATAGAATTATCTAAATTATAATATCAGTTACCAAAAAATTGTAAGAACGATAATCTTTACATGAATATATTAAGTTTATAATTTAATATTTATATTATTTTCAGTTTTTATTTTATTTTATAATAGCATTCACTTCTAAAGATGTATAGAAATTCCAGAAAAGATGCATAATATGAATCAATAAAACTATGCACAAATTTAAATATATTTCATGGAATATTCAAATATAAATTATTTTATTTATTCTTTCATCACTTATTAATTAATTATTATATTATGTTAAAAAAAATATAACAAAATATGATGTGTTGATTTGATGGTGATTTTAATAATATCTACATCTTTTATTAATGAATTCTCTTTTAAGATTATTTTGAACAAATTTATATTAATTTTTTTTTATCTTTTTAAACACAATAATTGATTATGTTAAATATATACGTGATTATTTAAATAATTATCCTAGTAAAAATGATTTTCACAAAATTTTACAATATAATCTAGTTTTTTAAGTAATAATTCAATAATATAAAAATTACGTTATTGCAAATAATATTGGATTATGAATAATAATAATAATCAATTATATTCATTCAAAATGATTTCTAAGTTATATAATAATTGAATATATTGTTGGAGATCTCACATCGACTAGAGATTAGAGTCTTTCATTGTATATAAGTGGGTGCAAACCTCAACCCTATGAGCCGGTTTTATGGAATTGAGTTAGGCTTAAAGTCCACTTCGTAATATGCTATCAGATTAGGCTTAAAGTCCACTTCGTAATATATATATAAATACAATCGATTATATTAATGAGTAACAATATTTTTTTTCAAATTACTTGAAAAAGAAAAAAAAAACTTGAAGTTTAGTTAAAAGAACACATTGGTTTAAAAAAAAACTTAGTAGTTTTTTAAATAAGAGTTTTCTTAAAGTATTATACTTTAAATCTTGGTAGAAAAATAAAAGCTCAAGATTAAGCAAAAGAGATGTTCATGTTATTGATTTTTTAATTATAAATTTGTCACATTTTATGTAAATATTCTCAAAGAAGAGTGTTCGAAGGAGTTATTAGAATTGAACTGCATAAGTCATGAATTGTCCATAGTGGCACACAACATATGATGCAGTCCCACAACATTCATTTTCACTTTGCAGTCCAATAAATTTTTTTATTCTAGTTGTAATTGGGTGATTCAACATTTTTAGTAAAAGATCTACATTCAGTATAATCAAACCAATATAAAATTTTGTATACCTTTTTGTTTTATCTTACTTATATTATCTTGAATTTTTTTTGGTTATTTGATAATCATTGTTTGTTGGATTTAATTATTTTTTCAGGAACCATTTGAAGAAGTTTTTTTTCTTTTTAAGATTAAGAGATCAATTTTTAAACTCCATTCATCTTATCTCAATTGTGATTTTAGTCATTATTTGTTTCACATATTTTATTTAAATATTCCCCAAAATCTAGACAAATAATTAATATGTATTATATAAAATAATAAAATATAAGATTTAAATTTTATAATATTGAATTAACTATAAATTTGTTTAATAAAATAATATTAGACTCATTTAAAATCTATTTTAATAAAAAAAATTAAAATTAATCATATCATTTCTTTTGAACTGTGTACAAATATTTAATGTTATACTTAAAATATTCATACTTTAAGATAAAAATATATTAAACATAGGAAAGTATAACCAAAGCATAAAATATATAAAGAAAATATAAATTGAGTTAAATTAGATATGAAGTTATTTATTAAGAATTACTTTAACATGAATCATATATACAATATAGGATAAAGTTTTTTTCTTTTCTTTTTGTAGTGTTTGAATGAAAAGGAAAAGATAAAAATGTGAAAAAGAAGGGAGGGAAAAGAGGTTGAAGGGAATGTGTCCTTCAATTATAGATAGTTTGTCCAAAGATGACACCAATCCCACTCTCACAACCTATTCACTCTCCTTAGGCTATCAACACGTGTCATAGGGTACCCCACTTGGTGCCTCAACTCAGCAACTTCATGTAATGCTTGTGCCATGGATAAGAGTGAGAGAAAGAGAGAAAAAAAAATGCATCAAAGTCCAAATTTGATGAGAAAAAGAGTGAAAGAAAGAGAGAGAAAGTGTTTATCACAACAAAAAGTCTGACACAGACTATGACCCAATGTACGGAATGTCTTCTACACCATTTTTGCATCATCACTCATCACAAACACACACACATTCTAATGCTTGAATATTATTAACACCAACACTAAAATATATTTTTAATTCCTTCATATTTTGTTGACTTCTTTTAATATTCTTTTTTTATCAATTTTTACTAATTTTAGTATTTTGATAAAAAAAATTTCACCAATTTTAGTCTTTTGATAAATGTTTTTGTTCACCAATTTTAGTTCACAGCCATTTTTCCATAAAAAAAAAACATTCAAAGTTAGTTGGGCTGAATTGATAAGGGACAATACATTTTTTGTAATTAGTTTTGAAAAGGAGAGATCTTATTCACTAACCATTGGTTCACTCATAGTAGAACGATTCTATCCAAATGTTGAAAGTTCTAAAGAAAGTATTTTTTTCACAAATGTCATTATTAAAAAATTATTAAATAAAAATAAATTTTATATATAATAAATAATTAGTTACTATTGACTAAATTAAATATTATTTTTAAAATTAAAAAATTATTAGTATTTAAAGTAGTTTTTAAATTTATAAATTAATATTTAATGAATTAATTGATATTTAATTAGGTATGAATTTTTTTATTATCAATTCTATAATCTAAAGAAGTTAGTAGTTAAATTCATTGTAGTTTTCATTTCATTTCATTTATTTATTGTTAAAAAATTAATAAAAATTTAAAATTTAATTTATAACTTTATAAATTACCAATTATTTTTGTAGTCTTTAATATAATATCTAATTTAACCAATATAGTAATTAATTATTTTTTATCTTTAAAATTAATTTCATTATTCTTAATTTATTTAACTTACCAACATGTATGGTCTGATGTCAATTTAATTTCTTTTTATTGAAAGTAAAATAGGTTTTTAACAATTCGAAAATTAAGAGTTAAAAATTGATGTTTTTGAAGTTCATTTTGATGAATGTGTTTATTGTAGTTTTACAAATTTAAAAGCTTTATAGTATCTTAAAAATTTCAAAAGGTGACTTCATTTTTTATAGAAATTTAGTATGATAATAGTATATTTTTTAATTTTTGTTTTTATTTTCTTATCTTATTTGATAGGATGGAATAAAACATTAAAATACAAAAATTAAGGAATTAAACTGATAAAAAGGTTATTGAAGGACTAAAACCAATAAACAAAAGCTAAGGAACTAAAAGTAATTTTCATAAAAGAATAAAGAATTAAAAACAAAATTTAATGTGGTTGTTATGTCATATTTATTATTCACGCATAATAATATAATAATATTGCATAGCCCATCAGATATATAAGCCCAGTTCATTTATGGACCACACTCTTCATGGCAGTGGAAGCTTTGTCTTCTCATCCCATTTTGCATCTTTTTAATGGAAGATGGGTTCAGATAAAAAATAAGTAAACAAATAAATAAATAATTGGAGGGGAACTTCAAATAATAATATTTATAATTTAGATGTTGAAATAATAATAATAATAATAGTAATAGCACATTATACTAAAATTTTGTGAGGTAACACAATTTTTTCATATTTCTACGCCATTTACAACAATATCTCTTATAGGAAACACAGTATAATGTTTTTTTTCAAAGAATTAAAATATATTAATGTAATGTATAAACCATATCAATATAATTTTTTAAAAAAAATTAAGAAGCCAGTGTATAAATAGAAAAAAATATTAAAATAATTTTATGCGCTCTCTTAATAATTTTATTACTCTAATAATAATCATTATTATTATAATTTGGAAGCATTCGTATTTCTTCTTTAAATAGACTCAGAATAGGGTATAAGTCATTAGTTAAAGAATTGGTTATAATTACTTAAAAAAAAAATACTGAAGTACTTTATGTTTAGAAAATAACTTACATAAACTTATACAGTTAAGTATGTTATTTTAAATATATATATAGACAAAGAGGAGTCTAGATAGTACCGGTAATTACATGTATAATTGTTGTTGTGTTGGTGATCTTCAGATTCCTTCAAGTCTTTTTCCTTCAATGTTGATGCTCAGTCGGACGAGAGACGTACTTACGATTGTACTCCGACGCTCAAATCAATGCTATGATTTTGGTATATTCTGTAAAGCTAATTAAAGATCCGCAAATGATTTTATTTATAGTGTTAGTTATGGGCTTTTGCTATGATGAGCTGGATATCTCTTTGCTCGATCGGTCCCTAGGTCCTTGACTCGTCCAGTAATATATATATATATATATATATTTAAATTAATTTAATTCAGTGAATTTATTGGCCATAAAAGTGAGTTACTGTGTAAGTCAATAAAAGCAGCCACAAACGTGATTTTAGACTTGTCTAGAGTATTGACCAAACATAAAACAAGGTTATTTGGCTGTTTTCCTATTCCCGAGAAAGTTGTAAAATGGTTTCTCAGATGTAGAATTAGGTATTTCTTATGTAGTAAGAAGGAAGAAGAAAAATGTTTTTAAGAAAAAGAATTCATAGATCTAGTTAAGATCTGCATTAATCAAGATTTAGTTTGAGATTGACTAAGTTCATCTTATGGATTAATAAAATGGTTTTAAGTAAACTGAAATATAATTCATGACATTTAAAATATATTTTAAAATAAGATGTTTATTAATAATAATTCAAATTATTCATACATTTTAAGTAAAATAAAATATTTCAATTTAAACTATGACATAATCCAGTTCAAATTTAGAATAAGAGGGAGTAATAATTATGCTTAGTTCTGTCTTCCTCTGCATGGTAACAAAGAAAAAAAATGTTTAGTTATAATTTAAAAAAATGAGAAGTTTCTTTAATTTTTTTATTCCTAATACATTAAACATTATACTTATTTTTCTTCTTTAAAAATTTTAAAGGTATAAATGTTGTAATAAATAATTTATAAATGCTATTATTTGTATAAATTCATTCTATTGTATATTATTCATACAAATCACTTAGAATAAACTGGTAATACTAAAATTTAATGATTTTACATAAGAAAAGTATAATTTACATAACAAATAAAAAATACTCAATTTATTAATATAAAGTATTTTAGTTATTATCTTACTACAATTAAATATTTTCTCAAAAATAGGCCAATAATGTTAATCATTTTAAATTCACCGAATAGACACAAATCTTAATGGCCACATGAATACTTGAGTTCCATAAACATTATCCCACACTATCATCTTACATTATTCTCTTAAATACATTTTAAAATTTTAAAACATTAAATACATTTCTTTTACATTTAACTTTTTCTGTATAAAGCAATAAGAAGACTAGTGAGAGAAGGAGGAAAATGATATACACAGCATTACTGATTCCCTAAAACTGTTTATTATGAGAAGAGTATTGCCTGGTTCTTCCGACCAAACTACTTTAGTTCCCACATATCTTTAACCCTAAAGATAGAGGTTTGGACCACCTCACCTGAAAATAAGTAATAGGAAAAAGTTAGTAGCATGCAAAAACTTCAATTGCTTGATTGGTGACAACTCCTTCCATGAAGTGTTGGAATTATCCCAACACTTTAATTTCTCCTATCTTTTCTACCACAACTTACTTTTCTGGAAACACTTTGTAAGATCACAATCCCTTTGTTTATATTGCAATCCTTTCCAGACTGTCCAACAAAATCTTTCTTGGTGAAACATGTGTTCATTTTCTAATGCAATAATTCCACTCAATTTAAAGATCTTCCTCCAAAGGGGACCACAACAAAATGGAACGTTGGTTGCTGAATGCTAGAGTGTGTGAGTTGACCAAAGTCAACGGCTCAAGCTGAATTTAACAACCCCTCCCCACTTTTCCCACAAATATCCAACTTCAGTGACAATCTTATTTGAAGCACGATTAGAAACCAATTATAAACACCTCTTCTAACAAAACAAAAATCTAATTCCTGTTAATCCCCACCCCAGGCTACCACAACTCAATTTTCCAAAAAACAGGCAATCAAACTCCCTGATATTAACCTGAGCACATACATGATACATCATTCTTCTTCATCGGTTTGAAATTCATTACTTAGTTAGAAGGTTGGAGAAGAGGTTGGGTTTAATGCCATTATATGATAAAGACCCCACATCTGGCTCACTATGTTTAGAGAAAATGCAAGGTTCACATAACAGTTGAAGAATCAGGTCCATGTTTGGTATAGCTTATCGTTTAAAGCGTAAAAACAATCTGCCTCAAGAGAGTTTGTTAAAATAAGTTATTATTTCATCAAAATAAGTTAAAGCAGACAAGCACTAAATGTGTAACAATAGCCTCATTTCTAGGATTGAGTGGGGCAGTAATAGTATGTAAACTCGGGAAAAAAATGTACACAATTGCGGTAACAGACTAATAACTAACCTAACCTAAATGGCCCAAGAAAGATTCTCCCAGAAAACAGTGACATTTTCCACCGAGTTGATAATGCCACAACAAGCTTTTTCTCACTATATAACCAGCTCAAGGCATCTTACTTTGGCTTGTCATTTAAGGTTACAAGTGATTTGAGGACTCCAGGACTTATCTTGTCTGCAAGAACTCCTGACTCTGATAGAAAGTAAGCTTTTTCCTTCATAATGCTCTGTAGTTTCTTGGACTCAAAGTCAAGCTGTGTTTGATCTGTAAATAGTTACATGTTCAGTAAAAAAAGATACCAAGCAATTTTTATTAGAAGTAATTTTTTGAATAAAAGGACTTCACTCATAGCTTAAGTTCAAAGTTTGGACCATCACAATAATAACGATCAATAAAAGAACACGAATGGAGATAGTCAGTCTCATCACAACTTCTAAACTATAAAAGTTGGTGTATAGTAATGATCATACATGTCATGACATTTGCTTATGTAAGTACAGGTTCTGTGTAAATTAATATAAATAATAATCAGAAAGTCCTATGTCAACAATTCAGATATAGTTCCGGACAAGAATCATTGAGTGGCATTTGAAAACCACAACAGAGCAGTAGGCAAAAGCCACATTTAGGTAAAATTACATTCTTTTCATTGTTGCAGGGATTGCAATTACAAGAAATTGCCTACCACAGTCAACTTGAACCAAGAACTAGTATGACAGGCCATTTAAATATCTTAAAAAGTTCTACGAACAAGAAAAGAGAAACAGTAAAAAACGCAAGTTACACATGATTACATTGCCTCTGTAGGCTGTTTTCCAAACTAATGCATCAAACCCAGCTTCTCATTTCATCCACAATAATACAAAAAACATAATTAGGGGGAAAATATGTATTGGATTGATTAGGAATTAGGGGTTATGGCCAAACATTACTACCGTAGAATTCCCTGCCCCCTCCTCTCAAAATACAGAAGTAACAAGCAATAGGCAGGCACACAAGCATTATGCTCAAGCACATGAAAAAAGATAACCAACGTGGGTAAGAATTTAGAGAATTTTTCTTGCTTTTTTCAGTATTTTTCCAATGGCTAGAGAATAGGGGGGGCGCCAAAAACCTTTTTCCAATATAGTATGAGCTGCATGAAACGGAATTCTGGCAAACAGATCTGTTCCTGGAAACATCATCCATGTTGGCTCAGAAGAGTTATGGTTGCCACAGGTGTTGCAAACCTCCTGAACCAAAGGTCTTGAGCTGGTCCCGGCAACTCCCCTCATCATTGATTCAAAAGGAGATGGAACACTGCTCACTGTTGTCCGAGCCCTTTTCCTTAATGCAGTAAGTGCTTCTCTATTCCCATTTCTCAATCTATCATTCTCAACCAGCTGTATTTTTCCAAAAGGGACAATTGCATAGCACATTTAATTGAAAAGTTATTAAAGAGATCCAGTAGGAAAAAAAAGAAAGCTTTTATAGGCACAGTAAACAAAAAAATCTTGATTGTATTGAATTGATTTCTGTCAAGGACAAAGCATGGTAATAAGGAAATAACATTGGGCTCAAGTAATTAGTTACTTTGTGAATCCAAACTGACTGCTATAACTCATTTGGCACTTTAGTTGGTTCTTTACAGCTTTTGGTGGGTGCATTGTGTTCTGTTTTAACTTATAGTTGTTACTCCTAGATAGCAGCAGAGGGAGCAGATTCCAAAATTGTAGTAATAAGATAGTCGATAGTAGAATGGATGGTATACCAAAGATACTAGGGAAAAATATGTAACACAAAAGACATCTTAGCTAAGAACAATTTATGACAGACAAGACCAAGGTTTCATAATTTAGGAGAGCTAGTTGCCCAAATATTTTGGTTGATGGGTCAAGGTTATATATAGTTTTTGTCATTTAAGGGTGTGTTTAGCTACAAGCTTTTTTTGAAAAAAAAAACTACTGTACTATAGTTTTCCAATAGCTACTTTTCTAACTTATAGAGAGAAAATGAAGTTTTTTTAGCCTAGCTTTTAAAACTTTTCTAATTATCTTCAAAACTTTAAGCAATTCAGCCTTTTCCCACTCGGTAGATTTTGCTAGATGGATAAAAAATTGCTGTGTTTTACAGTAAATCGTTTTGATATAGACAAATGATTGACCTTTAAATCTTCCTTTATTGTCTTTGCCTATAGTTTTTCTGTTTCGCGTACTTCTAGTGCTTAGTTTTTCTGTCTCCATCATGATTAAAAGTTATAACCATTTTAATCATGATTAAAAGTTTGGCACATCACACTTGTTGATAAAAAGTTATACACCCTTTTAAAAGTAGAACATGATTAACAAATGTTCTAATCATGTGCAACTTAGAAGAAATACATACACCATTTTAAAGTTATATATGGTTTAGTTGCACATGATTAAAAACAACAAGGTGACATGTTAATCAATAGTTAATCACGTGACAGAGTTTGTGAAATTTTAACAGAAAAATTAGCATAGACGTCTTCTGCAGTTGAGAACCTTGAGGATCTAAACATGCCTTTTGAAGTCTAGATACTAAGTAGTACAAGGCACAAACCTCTAGCCACTAATTTGTAGTTTTGCATGATTAATATGCTACAGAACTATTTCATCTTGAAGATATATCATTGAAATTTATGGAGCTGTGTACCAGACTCTAGTTATTCATTCATTTATGGAAGGAGCAGGATGTTTTCACCATAAAATTGGTGTAAAAACCTAGGAAGAAGACGGCATTAAGGAATGGAAAAGAAGAATACATTAGATGAGAATAAAGTGTCTTAAATCCGTCCTTATCATGTTCCCAAGAGAATATTTGAATGCAGCAATAGATTCTGACATACATACTTCATACAAATAAACAAAAAAGGTTACAGCAGAAACAAAAATAATTATGAACTTTACCATGTAGTTCCTCATTAAGACCAATTTCTTGTCCCCAATGTAGCAATGGAAGCTAGATTTTACTCCTTTTTAATCAATTTTATTACTTACTATATTTCTAAGTCTTTGTAAAAACAGTAATCACCTTCAATTCATAAATTTGAATTACCTGATGTCGGGCTAAAAGAAGATGCTCAGCTTCCACTTCCAGTTCTGTTAACTCTTTTTGGAACTGTTTCATGTTCTCATCCATATTTGAAGAAAAGAAACTCCTGAAAAGTTTAAAGAAAACATTATCGATAGAAATTTGTGTAGAATATCATCAAAACAACAAACATTCAGTTGAGAATCAAAATGGAAAAATAATGCCATTTGTTTAGATTTCCTCTAAGAAATGTAACTAATAACCAAATATATGGATGAAGGAATATTCTAATATATGTTTTTTCATCCATCGACCAGCCACTTATCTGAGCAGTTACATACTTGCTAGCACATTGAGTGGAAATATTTATGATAGTCAGCATAACCATCTTTATCTAACAGAATGTGAATTCAAATGAAAAGGTTACCTTCGGGAAAATAGCTGTCTTCAATAGAGCAACGGCCTTCCTCGTAACTCCTCAATTACTACTGCAGCAGTGTTAATGCACAAGGATTTCAACTGGGGTAATAGAACTCGACTAAATGACTTTGGTTCTCGGAATTAGGAACCCATACACATGTTCTCAAGGTAAACTTCAGAATATCATTCATGAGTATATCATGACAAAGGGCTAATATTAGCATAAGTCAACGACACAACACCCGTCACCAGGAAAACGAGCACCATTTTTGGTACGCATATGGTAGTTTGAACTGGTCAAACAAATACTTAGACATAGATAAGCCTCATGCAGGTAAAACCCCGTTTGTGGCGATGACCGAATGTTGCCTAGCACTACCTTGAAAAAGTGTCACCAGTCCACTCACTACAAACCACATGACAACATTTGGACAAAAAAATAAAATAAACTACAGGGCATGGGAAAACATCGCTTTATAATACTCTCTCCAAGCAAAATTTTGATGGCGAATAGGACAATTAAAGTTATTGATTTCGGATATTTATGCAATGACCAGTGCCAAACTAATCCCACTTTCAATCAGGGGTTTCTCACATGTAAAGGGTCAATCAATTCAAGTTGAAATGCGGAAACACAGAACCAACTTTGGTTTGTATTCTTGTTCCCCTCTTAGACTCATCTGGATTTTCAGAGTACAGTGTTGGCTTGGTTGCTTCATTTTCTAAGTGCAGTCGGTATATCTTTCACATAGCTGACTGATTACAGAGACTCAATAAGCCATGCAGGATTCTCATTCTCATGGGTAAGCCCTTTTTTTTCCCGCTTTCGTATTTCCAACCATATTTTAATGATGAGATAAAAGGTTGTAGAACGGGAAGACAATCCCAAAATACAAATGGACAAGACGTCAATGACATGTTGGGATTATCAACAGTGACTCGCTTTAAAGATTACTACACAAACTCGAACCGCAAGCATCTCCACTCAGATACAGCAATTCAATTAGTCCCCAGGTCTCAGAGATCTTCGTGGGAAGATTACCCACCAAGCAGGGAAACTGGCATGAGGAAGGTTTGAACCCATACCCACGGGAAAGGTGGGAGTTTGAAAAATATAATTTTTCAACCATATTGCACATTAATTTGGTTAAAATTAAGTATAGTAAGTGTTGTATCCTAATCCCATCAATGACTTTGCTCTCTACAACATTTCTAAGTATATGTATCCTAACTACAATCTTTGAGAGCATATGAAAAGGGGGGAAATCCGCACAAAAATACTCAAATGGGGTCACCACAGAGTGTAATTGGAGTTTGACTTTATTAAACGCAAAAGCATTGAAAGCACTCATATTATGATAGAAACTTATTAAGTATCAGAAAAGGGAAAGATTCAGGAACGTAGACAGTATTCTAAATCATAGCAAAAGCAACCAAAACATCATGCGGCAATTGATAGAGAGCGATTGAGACGCAATACGAGAATGACTACCTTGTTCAAGTTCGATTGAAATGCCTCCGGCGTGCTTCCGACCACGAATTTGAGGTTTCCCGGCGGCGGCGAATGTTGAAGGAAGGTTCAGTGGTGAAGGAGCTGTGCTAGGAGGAGCAGAACCCAACAATTACTTATTTAGTTTTGATACTTCAAATTGATTCATAGAAACTATTATACACTAGCAACAATACAAATTCAAAACGCGGACGTTTTCTCATTTTTAAAATTAAAAAAAAAGTTATTTTTAAATATTGTAATTAAAAAATTATAAAAGAAATTATATATCTTAATTTGTCTTATTTATTTATTTATTGTTTCTTTTTCTATAATTAGCATATTTATGTTTTAACTAGGAAACACAGTGTGTATCTGTATTTTTATATATATATATATATATATATATATATATATATATATATATTATATATATATATTTATATTTT
>Ga0123342_1006097_pt1 | contig 16945 bp, 9 predicted proteins | sample Turbeawhitnodule_FD_89960 | JGI IMG/M metagenome (GOLD analysis project Ga0123342, IMG submission 89960) | Root nodule microbial communities of legume samples collected from Mexico - Turtle bean Mexico white nodule | ecosystem: Host-associated > Plants > Roots > Nodule | place: Mexico: Nepantla... | reverse complement strand
TAATAATAATAAAAATACTAATTTATGTTTATAGATTCAACTTTTATGTTGTTGTAGGGTTTAATTTCTTATTTTCTTCATTATTAAAAAAATAATTTTAAACTAAGCATTTTTAATTTATTATTATTTTTATTATTTTGTAAAAACTCATTTTTTTATTCATTAATTATATTTTTAACTATTTTAAACATTAAAAATACTTATTTTTTAATACATTCAAAATTAAAATTATAAAAAAATTAATTTATTATTATTTTATTATAAAAAAATTAATTTATTATTAATTTATTTATTTTTGAAATGGTGCTAAATAGGAAAATAAAAAATAAAAGGGTGCTAAATAGGAAAATAAAAGTAAAAAAATGCTAGATAGAAAAATAAAAGTAAAAGGGTGCTAGTTAGAGAAATAAAAGTGTAAATTGTTAGATAAAGAATTTATCTATATAATATACTGTATTTTATAACTATTTTTTTACAGGCGCTTTTATAACTATTATTTTATATATATTTTTTTTCTAGACATAAAAATTATATGTTAATATTAATTTCATTGTATTAATAAAATTTCATTAAAATTTCATTGTATTAATAAAATGAAATATATTAAATAAAGATAAAATTTAAAAAAAAAATTATATAAAAAAACAGTTATAATGAAAAATTCTCTTTTTATATAAAAATAAATTTTATTTATTTAAAACTATATCTTTTTAAATATAAAACTACGGACCCACAGAATTCCACTAGTTAAATAGTATAAATTAAATCGTACTTAATAATAATAAAATGAATAATTCAATAATAATGACAAGACAGCAATGAAATAGAAAGCTTTAAGTTTACTATGCTCACAATAATAAGTAAACAATGTCATGGTTATGAACATAATATCAGGTAATAATGTAAGAAAACAGACAAGAAAGTGCAAAAACATCTGCAACACATTTCTTATTTATAATAATGTTCTAATCACTATTCATTTATTGACAGATGCAGCCATCTGTAACTTCAAGCATCCAACAACTTCAACAAGTCCTTCTGCAGATATCAGAAAAAGAAGCATTGTTAGTGTGAAAATATCACATACGTGTAGGCCAAATTATTGGTGCATAATACTAATTCTCTTACCTCCATGCTCAGAGGAGAAGTTGTGGGTGCATAGCGATCAACAACCTTCCCCTCCTTATCAACAAGGAACTTGGAGAAGTTCCATTTGATATTATCCCCGAAGAGTCCACCTTTGCTTGATTTTAGATATTTGTAGAGTGGATCAGCCTTGTCACCATTCACATCAACCTATATTAAATGCAAAAGAACAATGGTCTCAGTGAATACTTAGACACAGGAAAGTGAAATATATTCTAAATCAACCATGAGCAAACAAAAATTAGCTTCCCCTAGTCTGAAGTTTATCTTATTTGCCTAGTATTGGGAGATGGGCTATGAATATGAACACCACACCAAGGAAGAATACAAGTATTGGAGTCAATCTATTCATCTCTACTTTAATGGTTCATATATTAAAGCATTACACAACCAGGACTAAAACTGTAGGAAATCTTGAAAGTATCCATTTCTCTCCTAATCATCTCTGATTTTCAGAGAGAGTTAATTTCAGAACTCAGCCAGAACATCTTCAAGGGAACCTAATTGGAGATTAGAGGTGAACACAAAGCATACGCTAAATTGTGGCTCAAACAAGATTTGAGCTACAGTCCAAAAAATTGGTAATCAAAGAGCAAATCCCAAGGATATATAGACAGAGCATGAAGTTGATTTTTATACACAGGAATGAATTCACAGTCAGAAGGAAATGAGAATAAGCAAAGGTTTTTTTTACCTTGTCAAAAACAGGAAACTCAGCCTTGAAGCGAGTACAAACAAACTCTTGTATCTGTTCATTAGATCCAGGCTCCTGTGCCCCAAATTGATTGCATGGGAATGCTAGAATCTCCAGACCTAAACAAAGAGGATTAAGGTTTTGAGAAAGAAGACATGGGTGTGTTAGGGTAATCACTTCAATGCGAATAGAATAAAATACGCAAGATTAAAACAAAATGAATTTGCCATGCAACAGAGATAACATTGACACTACCACCATAAGATAAAAAGAAAGGGACAGCAAGAAACAAACAAACGGCAGTACAACAACCGCAACCGCATGAACAGAAGACAAAAACAAACCTTTTTGTTTGTATTTCTCGTACAACTGACTCAGCTCTGTGTAATTCGAATTAGTCAAGCCACTGCATCGAACATTGAACCAACATCAACATATACCACAAAGAATTGGTTTGAAACAAAATTAAGGGCGAAATCCTCCAATTCTAAACCCACATGACTAGCTGTGCCAATTTGGGGTAAAATCAGAGAGCATAACAAATCAACATGAAAATTGCTCAAATTCAATTTCAATTAAATAAAGAAAATGACAAAAAATGAAAATTGGAGAGGTACCATTGCGAGGCAACGTTGACAATTATAAGGACCTTCCCTTTGTAGTCGCCCAGATTGATTTCAGTTCCCTTAGCATCCTGAAAAAAGATAAAGAAAAGGGTTAATCTAAAATCTAAAGTTTACGCAGTTTACAAAGTAATCGATGAAAAGCAGCAAGATGTATACCTTAACGGTGAAATCATAGACTGATTTGAAGCATGAAGTGCCCATAGTGTGATCTGTTCTGAAGGAGGAGAAGAAAGAGGTGGTGGAGGTTGAAGGAAGAGGTTTGAAAGAGGCGTGAAGAAGAGGAGGGAAGAGGGTAGAATTTGAGAGAAATTGAAGAGAAGAAGAGGTGGAAGAGGCTAATCTTATAGCAGTTGTTGTGCGGATAAAGATGCGAGTGGTTGAAGAAGAAAGCATTGGCAAAAGGGTTATATAGTGATCTATAGCGTCTTTATTCCGCGTAGAGTGACACCTTCCTTGGTTCTTCTTATTAACGTAGCTGGGTCCAGTTCGAGGATTCCATGGTTGTGCTATTATGTGAATGTGAACCGCTTGCGTGTAGTTCTGTCTGGTCACGGTATCGGTGACGGTGACAGGGTAAACGTTTCACACGTGGACACTTTCTTTAACAGTTATATTATATTAATTATTAATTATATATACAATCATATTTGATAACTATTTCTTTATTAATTATTATACAATCATATTTGACAACTATTTATTTATGTCATTCTTTTATGCAGGAAAGCTTTATCTTTGTTAAAATAAACATATTATAAATTTGAGTTATCTATTTTATTCTTTTTTTTAACAATTTTTCCAAATCGATATTGAAATCCAATTTACTTTTAAATCTATATGGAAAGCCTGTTAGATTAAATGCCATTTTTAGCAATAAACTAATTCGCAGAAATAAAATTTAATTGAGAAAAAATGCAATTAAATTTAATATAATTAGACTTAATTTTTGTTTGAAGCAACTTGTGAACGTAAGGCATGACACCCAACAGGCCCCATAATAAGGGCCAGCTCGTTGACAAAAACAAACTGAAGAAGGCCGTTTTCTTCTGCATCCCCGTAATTTCTTCCTACACTTCTATAAAGGTGGTGAAATTTCCATTTTGTCCCTAATAAATAAATAAACTCATATTATCTCTTTTCATTTTCTTCATTTACTCAACCACTATTTCTTCCAGTAAATATCAATTGTCATGGAGCCTTTCAATCTTTCATTAATTTTGTAACTCTATTAAAAAAAAAGAATTTTCCAATTTTATTTATTTTTCTCATTTTAAAAATTTTAAACAACCTTAGTAGTAAACACATATATGGATATAACAAATATAATATCATCAACAAACATATTTTCTTTAGTTATGAAATCTCATCTCTTACGTGCAATAATTTATTGGCTAAATCATATTCAAGTACAAAAATTCATAGAAACAGTAATTTTAAAAATTCTGTTCAACACTATCGTGTACAAAATATAAATTTGTATTCTAAATTACACAATTTGAATATAAATTTTAAAAATCTTGTATGCTAGTGTAGACAACAATCCAAAACTAATATCATGAATTAACAACACAAAGTTGTATTGATTCGATAATGCATGTCACTTTTGTTATTGGATTTATCTACCTATTATTCATTATCTTAATATGATAAAAAATATGAAGTATGAATCAATCTTTAATTTTTTTTTTACATTAAAATACTTATTTTTTATTTATTTTTGTTAACATAATTATTAATTATGTTAAGTTGATAATAATTAATTTCGTGTCATAAGGGATTGTTGTCATAAATTATTTTTAACTAGATAAACATAATGATTTTATTATTACTCTTATTCAATATTTATGATTCTTTTAATTATTTAGTATAGTTGTATTTCGTAAATATATTATTTATTTAATTATTATTTTATATGTTTATTAATATTTTTATTATTTTAATAATAAAAATAATAATTATAATATACACATACATAAATTAATAATATAAAAACATAACATATATTTAATATAATAATTATAAACATATATATTCATGATCGATTATGCGAACTGATGATCAATGAATACATATTTTCTTATATATACTATAGAACAATGATATTTTTTTCACAATTCTTCGTAATTACAAGAAGAAAGAACTGCTTTTTTTATTGCTCAATTTTTATTTTTAATTAATTTTTTATTAGTTGATTTTCGTCCTTTCTTCCCCTATCTTCGGTGGAGTAAATCTGTTGTCGAAAGCAAAGATACCCTTCACATTATTACAGTAAGATAACATAAACGGTGTTGAGTTGAGTGCGTAACCAACAGAGAAAGAAAGAAAGTAAAGATGAAGCTGAAGGTTTATGCAGATCGAATGTCCCAGCCATCTCGTGCGATTCTCATCTTCTGCAAGTAATTATATTTTCTTTTTCTTTTTCTTTTTAATTTTTGCTGTCTCCTTCTGAAATCTGAATACGGTTTGTGTACAGAGTGAATGGAATAGATTTTGAAGAGATCAAAGTCGAGTTATCCAAACGTCAGCACTTGTCTCCCGAATTCCGAGGTAATCTGTCATTTCTCGATTTTTATTTTCATTCAAAACAGTATCTATACTCTCTCTCGTCTTTAATTTTATTGGATTTTCCTTCAGCGATTAACCCTTTAGGGCAAGTCCCTGCAATTGTTGATGGAAGGTTCAAGCTATTTGAGAGGTACTTCGGCTTCTGAATTTCATGTTTAATGCGATTCTTCAAATTTCATTTTGTTATTGGTTTGGTTTGGTGCTGGTTACAGTTGTCAACGCATTCCGTGCTTATGGAGTGTGGAATTATCTTCATTCTTGTTAACGGGTGTGTTGTTTACTTCTCTGCAGTCATGCCATTCTCATATATCTTGCATCTGCGTTTCCAGGAGTTGCAGACCACTGGTTAGTTAGAATTATTGTCTTCTCCCGTTTTACAAATTTAATTGCTATGTTGTCTGTGAAATTAGATATGTGGATGTAAAGAAGCAAGGAGGGGTGTTGGGTTGTGTACGTGTTTCGTTGGCTAAATGCGCGTTGTTGTTTCTTAACAAAGTGGCGTCTTTTTTACAACTACTCATAATGTTATTTTCACAGTTTGTATGTGCATTGGTGCTTCATGTCATAAGGGATCGTTTGGTTTAAGGGAGGGGAGGGGAAGGAATGAAAGAGAGGGATTTTGATTTGATATTTTGTTTGTTAAAGAGGAGGGGAGGAGAGGGGGAGTGTAATCCTTTTCTTGTTTGGTTTTCAAAGATAGAGTAAGGATTTTAAATATTATGTTACTTTTATATCCTTATAATTTTGGATTTCAAAACATAAATAGAGTTATTTTTGTCAGTAGAATTGGAATCCTACTGCAATAATTACCTTTCTGTATGCTTGTTATTTATACAGCAGGTTCCTGTCTGTTGTGTTTATATTGATCCCTTTGCAGGGGACACACTTCTTTTGCCTGTTTTTTTTAACAGTTTTTGTTTTGTTCATTCCCTTAGGTACCCAGCCGATCTTTCCAGGAGAGCAAGAATTCACTCTGTGTTAGATTGGCATCACCAGAATTTGCGGCGTGGGGCAGGTGCATCATAGCTCATGAAGAAGCCTTTTGTGCTTTTTGTTGTTGTCTTCCTTGCATGTGAAACTATCATGAAAATTAATGTTATGTCATGAGTTCTTATCATGCTGGCCTACTTTAACTAATCTCAATGTAAATAAATCATAAATTAGTGTCATGTTTTGCTTGCTTGCTAGATCAGATAGCTTTATACTTTAGCACTTTTGAGGAATTTTGCTTTCCATTTGCAAAGTAGTAGAGTTAAAAACATAGCTTGAAGATGACAGTGAAGCTTCAGAAAATATACTTAAATACCTTACTCTGGACAATTTAATTGGTTGTAGAAGATAGTATATCTTACTCCGATGCTTTGTATCAATGGCAAAGTAATTTGCATAACATATTGTTTAGTTCTGGTAATGCATGTATTTAGGTTGATCTATGTTTTATTCTTGTACATGTACATGTTGAAGCCATGCTTTGCATAAATTTCCTTTGAACACAGGTGAAGATGCTGTTTTTTGTTTGTATGCAAAACTTTTCCTGCTTCGTTTCTTTTAGTGACATATCTTATTGATTGTATTCCAGCTGGGTTTGTTCTAAACACTGTACTAGCGCCACTGTTGGGTCTACCACTTAACCAACAAGCAGCTGCTGAAGCTGAGAAAATTTTGATTTCGTCGTTGACAAAATTAGAGAACATTTGGCTTAAGGGGAATGGAAAGTACTTGCTTGGTGGCTTACGACCATCCATAGCAGATCTCAGTCTGGTTTGCGAAATTATGCAATTAGAGGTAAATGGTGAATTTCATCTATAATAGGAATGGTCATTAATTATGTCATGACTTGGGGAAATGGGGATGGTTTTATTTTTTCATCAAGCTTTTTTCTTGAGTTTTGAAGAAAATAAATTGTGGACCTCTTTCTGATTTAGTTTATGTTGTATGACTGAGAAGTCCAGAAACATACAGGTGTGGTCAGGCGTGTTTGGTTTGGCTAAGATAAGGAAATATAGTTTACTTTTAATGTTGGTCTAACTAAGAACTATTTAGTTAGAAATGTGACAAGCAGGTGTTGATCCCCTCCTCTAGAGGAATTGTGATATTGACTTGGTTTCTTTGGATGCAGCTTTTAAATGGGAAGGACCGTGATCGTATTCTTGGCCCGCACAAGAAAGTTCTGCAGTGGATTGAGAGCACAAGAAATGCAACGAGACCTCACTTTGATGAAGTTCATAAAATCCTCTATATGCTCAAAACGAAGCTTTCTGAGCAGCAATCTAATCAGGCAGACAGCGTGGTGGAATCGAGGATTAGAACCCCACTAACTTCAAAAATGTGACCAAACAACCTTGACAGATAACTTTATCTGATGCATATACATATGCTGATTGAAACATCAAAGATGATAATGTTTTTGTCTGTATTGAGACCCTTAATCTATGTTGGACAGGTAAAAATTGTCATTGTCAATTGAAGAGACAATCGTGTCCTCCTAAATACATATTGGGGTGCGTTTGGAAGCATGTTCTATTATAACTCAGTTGAATGGAAAAAAATTCACTTTTTGATGCTCAAACTGAGAAGGAAGTGGAGTGTTGGATCCACGTTCAGTTCAACTGAACATAAATGTAAACAGATACATCGTCTATGGTTTATGTGTTATTTAATTTTGCTGTGTACAATATTTTCAAGGAGTTGGTAAGTTGCTGTAAAACTATATGAATTGTACAATATTTTTTTAATATAAAAACAAGAATGTTTATTTCATCATTATTTTGCATCACTATATTGACCCCAATCCTTCAATTGTAGGATATAAATATGTATGCATTATCCAATGGCACTAGTGTGAAAGCACGTCATTGCCTGATAATTATACTACCATTACTAAAGACTATTATATTTCTCAATTTTTTATATATAAATTTCTCACTAATAAAATGTCTTATGATAAAATAATAACTGATAAAGTTGGAGACTTTGGATGCATGGAAGGTATGTAGTTCTTTTTAATTATAGTTTATTCTATATCTAAAACAATATAATGAGGAGTCCATTTTTAGACTATTTTGTTGAGGGTTGTTATTAATGTTAACATGATTGTAGATTAGTTTTACAATGTTAAAAGAAAACAGTTAAGAGAATTATATTATAGTGTATATTTTAAGTATTTTTAATACAAAGCTAGAAGAGTATTTGGCAGTGATTTTTTTTTTATATTTTTAACAAAAATTCTCAGAGACCCTTTTAAATTTGTGTACGAAAGAATATCTTCCTTAAAAAAACTGAAAACCTTGTCTAATTTACAGTTTGTTTTGGTTCGTTGAACACGTTTATCCGAAAGGATAAAAAGCGTTCCTTATAAGCATTCCATAAATATATTAGTTTATGGATATAAAGTTTGACTGTTAAAAGGTACCGGTAAGTGTGTAATGAGGCAAATGAAGCAATGCAACGAAAAAGATAGAGAGTAAAGTCAAAGCAGTGCTCTGCTAACTGCTGTGCTTCCCAAACTTGTAATTGATGATGATGGAGAAGCTGAAGGTGTATGCGGATCGAATGTCCCAGCCTTCTCGAGCAGTTCTCATATTCTGCAGGTTAATACTTCTTCATACTTTGTCATGATCTGTTTATTATTTATATTATGATATGATTATGATGAACTAAACTCTATCATCATAATCTTTTGTTAATAAGATTGAATGGAATTGGCTTCGTGGAGATCAAAGTAGACATTTCCAAAGGCCACCACCTCTCTTCTGAATTCACAGGTATATATAGTAGTATCTATAGTAGCATATGCACTTTATAAGTATTCATTCACTAACAACTCTGCACCTTAATGAACTCTTGGTTCCTAATTATAAGATTTCATTTATTTAATTCATAATTAAGAAAAAAAAGGTTAGTTTAGTTAATAGACTAAATTTGTCTTTTTTTTTTCAAATCTACCTCTGTTATTATTTTTTGTCTCTCTTTCGAATATTTGTTAATGCAGTCTCAGGTTGATTTTAATTAAGAGAATTTTAGTTTAAAATAATCACGGGATACATTATGGGTCGAGTCTTAAAAAGAAATAAGTATCACTTCTTATTTTGGTCTTATTTATAATAGGAAGGCAAGGGGTATAATGTAACAGGTGAAAGTGATACAAGGGCAAATTAAGGAACCAAAACATGTTGAGGAAGCTGCGGTTAATGTGTCTGTACACGTGGAAATCCAAATGATGCAGGAATCAGAAGGAATTCGTGTGCGACAAGACAACAACTAGTTATATAAGATTAGGCTAATGATTCTGTTTTGCAGATATTTTCTGTTTTGCTAGAAAGAAAACAAAATAGCATGTTTCCTTGTGTTTACAGAGTATTATCACAGTACACAGAGGGTGTTTCTTTTTCATACGAAGTTTTATATCCATAGCTTATTTTTGTTCTGTCATTACATATAATTATATGTTATGGTATTTTGTCATGGCACTCACTAAGTAATGGATAGAAAATTTAGTAGTGCGTATATCCATTTAGGTTTAATTGAAGGAATATCATATGAATGGTTCCAAAAAAGAAGCACAAAGATCTGGTGCATTTGTTTTGCAGTGAATACTGATTGGGGCAAAATCTGTGGTCTATTCTTCTGCTGACCTGAAATGTATTTTATCTTTTTCAGAAGTAAACCCTCTGCAGAAAGTTCCGGCTATTGTTCATGGAAGCTTCAATCTCTCCGAGAGGTAATCATTGATAAGGCCCCTTTTAATCCACCACTATATGATATTAAGCATTATTGCACTTGTCACATTATGCCTATGTAATTGACTTTGATGAGGATGGAGTATCAAAGATTTGTCTGGTCCTGTTCCTGTATCTTCAATATCTTTGTCCAAGTATTGAGTTGAGGATATTATGCTATGCTGGGAGTGGAACCAAGCTGTCATATTTATTTTGAAGCTATATATCTGTTTGCATACCCTATCCCCTAATTAGTGATTGTGTGGCCCCATAGAAAATTTTCCTGATGTTTATCTGACGATGAACTAACATTTTATAGTTGCTTAGAAATTAATTTTGTTTTATTTGTAAGTAATCTTGTTGAAGATCCCACGTCGATTAGAGATTAGAGCATTTCATAGACTTAAATTCCACTTCTTAATATCGTTGTAATAATTGTGTTGTCTATGCATGATGCAGAGTGGTATTGCGTTGCTTATAAAATACGTTTTTTTATGTTCATTTGAAGTTTGTGCCTTCTTTTGGGCTATGTGCATATTGGCTCAGGAAAGTGAATGAAACATGTGCGTTTAAATTTCCAGTGATTAATGAGTTATTTTCATCTACTGGTGTAGGATGACTATATGATGTATTTTGTTTTAAATAACATGTTTTCTGTTGCCTCATACTTATTTAGTTCCCGTAAATGCTGTTATGAGTAAATGTTAAATCCCCCAGTAGGAATATTTTTATTTTATTTTATTTTATTATGTGTTCTTCTTAATAAACCTCGTTTTCTTTTGGCAGCCACGCAATCCTTGTGTATCTTAATTCTGCTTTTCCTGGAATTGCTGACCATTGGTTAGTAGATTCTTTTCTTTTGCTTCTGAAGTCCTGAACTATCTGGTTGTTTTATATAAATACTCTAAAGTCTTTTAAATGTCAGAGTTAGAATGTTTCACTGCGTAGTAGTTGAACATGGTTTTATTTTTTAAGTGAGTTAAACATACATGACTAGAAACGGCCTAATCATGACCAGGGTTGTTTGTTCATTGCTAATGCTCTTGTTCCTCACTTTTGGATACTTTTGGATATGTTAGAGACCTCGTATAAACTAGAAATATAACCAAACTATAGTATATAAGTAAATACAAATCTATTTTATAAGATAGTTTTGTGAAGTTGAATTAGGTTTAAATATGTAAAAAGAAATTGTATTGAATTTAAATTAAATTTTGTGCTACTTGGAGATACATTTTCTACAATGTAAACTAATCATAAGTTGCCATGCTTTGTGGATAAAAGTGTAGAAAACTTGCATCTAAAATTTATCCTCATGATGTATCAGGTACCCAAGCGATATTTTCAGGAGAGCTAAAATTAACTCAGTAATGGATTGGCATCACTCTAATTTACGAAATGGAACAGGTGCTTTACACAACTGAATCCAGACATCTCCTTAGAATAATGCAATTTTCCATGCACAGATGAGTTTCTTCTATGTTGTGCTGGTTAGAGATTGTTAAATATATGGCTACAAACTACTAAGAAATTCAATCATAAAGTCATTATCTTCTACAAACTTATTGTTGTGAGCATTCAAGTTTGTTGTAAGTATACTAGAGTGCAAGTTGGCAACATCTTTAATAATTGTTTACATGGACTAAAATGGGATTAAATAATTGCTCACTGGTGCTTCATGTCATTAAGAAAACTAAATTAGTGTCTTGCTATAATGCAACAATCAATACATATAACAATCCATATTCTATCGTGTGTGCTTTAAAAGCAACATCTGATCGAAGAACAGATTTTACCATTTCTGCAAGCCATATGTCAAATCATATGTTTCTAGCCTGAGAGCATCTTTGTTTTGTCCTATTTTTAGAGAACTGGCATGTTTCTTGTAAACTATGACTAACTGGTATAGAAGCACACGACCTTTGCAGTGAGCTATGTAATAAATACTGTACTAGGACCTGCAACCGGCCGTCCACTTAATCCAAAAACAGCTGCTGAAGCAGAAAAAGTACTATTTTCTTCTTTATCAAATCTAGAGGATATTTGGCTCTATGGAGATGGACGCTTCCTGCTTGGTGGCTCTCAGCCATCTATAGCAGATCTCAGCATGGTTTGTGAACTTATGCAACTCGAGGTAACTATATGTGACTTGTAATTATTGGTGCTGCATTCAACCTAATTTGCACAATCATGTCTTGAAATCTTCAGTTGAATTAGAATTGTGATTGGTAGTATAATTGAATTTTACATGAATTTGTAAAATTAAACTGTGATAAACTTAGGTTTTGGATGAGAAGGATCGCAGTCGTATATTATCCCCATACAAGAAAGTTCTTCAGTGGATTGATGATACAAGAGCTGCAACAAATCCTCACTTTGAAGAAGTGCATAACATCCTTTATAGAGCTAAAAAGAAATTTGAACAGCAGCGTTCAAGGATAGCTGAAACTCGGACTAAGCCTAGCGACAAGATAGGTGGCCATTCAAAGATGTGACAGACATGCCTTCATCTTTGCTTCAAGACTAACAACATAATCATTGCCTTTTTCTTTCAACAGACTCGAGCCTTGGGTTTCAAGCTTTGCTTTGTTGGCTTGAATATATATCTTATATGTTTGGAATGATATATCTTCATATGTGATAAATTGAGATGGGTACGTGGTGTCGAGGAACACCTGAAAGAAACTGATACATATTTACACATCAAAATTCTTGCATTCTTTTAGGATCTATATGACCTCACGTGGTTCTATTCCTCTAAACAAATCACTACTGTAATACGTATTTATATTGTAATATAAATGTACGCAAATATCATTACTTGATAAGGATTTTCACTGTGTACATTATTCCAACACCAGAGAAATTTTTTTACATGCATGCAAGCAATGTTTACAACTTCTGACAAGTGACAAGTGTCCAAGGTTCTTGATATATAGTAACATATAACTACTGAACAAGTCACCACATACTATAGTAGCAGTAACACATAGTAGCTAACAGAAGGACCCACCACCATGAATTCTTCCGCACCATATTTTACATCACTCAATGCTTATGCCCCGTATCTCAAGATTGTCCAGCTTCTTGGGTCTCCTATAATACTTCAATAGTAGAGAACAGCAAACCACACTGACAGAAGAGGCAGCCATGGCAGCCCCAGCAACCCATGGTGGCAACCGAAATCGTGTAGAAGGAAAAAGAGCTCCAGCAGCAATTGGAATTCCTAGCAGATTATAGCCCAACGCCCATATGTAGTTGAGACGGATACGGGAAAACGTTTTTCTGGAAAGATCAATGGCAGTTATGACATCCTCCAAATTGCTCTTCATTAGGACAATATCAGCAGCCTCAATAGCAATGTCTGTACCAGCACCTATTGCCATTCCTACATCTGCTGCCACAAGTGCTGGTGAGTCATTGATACCATCCCCCACCATAGCCACCCTTTGCCCAGAAGCCTAAACCTCAATATGTTAACCACAGGTAATACATGTTAGAGATGTATAAAGTAGGTGTAATTTATATACAGCTTCAGCACAAAATTTAGCTTAACATCACATCATGTTAATGAATGAGATAACATGGTAAAGTAGTGAAATCTTATTAGATATTTGTGTAAATAGAATAATATAGTAAATTGGTCAAATCTTTTTGTGTAAGATAGTTGGACTATGCATTCATGTGTATTCACCTTTCAGCTTAAAGTACCATCCACAATTTTAAACAAAGTACCTGCAAGTCCTTCACTTGCTCAGCCTTCTGCCCAGGTTTGGCTTCAGCAATAACAGTTTCAATTCCAACTTCCCTTGCTATAGAATTGGCAGTTCCCCAATTGTCCCCAGTAACCATGATGCTCCTAATTTTCATAGACTTAAGAATGGAAATGACTTCTTGTGCAGCTGGTTTCAATGGATCAGACACTGCTAAAACCCCAATTACTTCCCTATTTATAGACACTAGAATTCCAGTTTGAGCCATTGCTTCCGCTTCTGCCAGTATCTCTTCAGCATCAGCAGGAAGTGCAACATTGTGGTCCGCCATCAAGGTTTTGTTACCCACAAGTATTTCCTTATTTCTAACCATGGCCTTAACTCCATGTCCAGCAATGGACACAAAATCCCGTGCCTCAGGCCAAATGGGGTTCTCTTCATCTCTCAGTCTTTTAGCATACTCAACAGTGGCCTTCGCCAGGGGATGCTCACTATTCACCTGTCATAGGAAATTATTCAATGTAAAGTTTTTATTGCAATTATTCATGGGTAAGCATGTGAAACTCAATAATTGAATGCCTACCTCAGCTGCAGCCACAAGTTCATAGAATTCTCGGAGTACCATATTTGTTAACAACTTTGTATTTACTACCACAGGCTTCCCTATAGTGAGAGTACCTGTCTTGTCAAATACAACGCAGTTCACCTACAAGACAAACCATAAAGAGATTCAAATGTTGTATGTGTATATACATACGACATGTTTTCATATAGGCCCAAAATCCCACCCCTTACTACGTTTAGGTAAGTTGTGCCTATGCTCAAATGAGAAGAAAGACAACCTAAGCAAGTTCATCTTAACTTCACCAACATTTACAAAGCAAATCCTGAATTTAAGGACCTATAGTTTAATGTCAAATGCTGACCTTATGTGCATTTTCTAATGCTTGACCTCCTTTGATAAGTATTCCCTGAGATGCACCTACTCCAGTACCAACCATGACTGCAGTCGGTGTTGCTAAACCTAAAGCACATGGACAGGCTATGACCATGACAGAAATCCCAAACTGCAAAGCAAGCTGAAAGCTATCCATGGAAGATGGTATCCAAGACTTCGGGTAAGCACTAACCCTTCCAGCTATAAACCAGGCAAGCCAAGTTGAAAATGAGATTACAATAACCTGCTCAAAGAAACCCCTTTAAAATAAGTACTACACAGAGATAAGGATTCAATTTTAGAAGGCAAAACCTATCAAACATAAATGAAATATAGAAATCATCTATCAGACGAACTTATATTAGAGATACTATTAGAGATATTATTGGATAATCAATGCTGGGCAAAATGAATTTAGCTAGTCCCTACCATAGGCACAAAGTATTTGGAAATGCGGTCAGCAAACTTCTGCACAGGAGCCTTGGCCATCTGTGCTGACTCAACAAGTCTGACAATCTGAGCAAGCGCACTCTCTGATCCCACCCATGTAGCCTTAATATGCAACACTCCATTTTGATTCACAGTTCCTCCAATAACAGTATCCCCTTTCCTCTTTGCCACAGGACGTGCCTCACCTGTTATCATGCTCTCATTCACGTGGCTCTGACCCCAAATAACAAATCCGTCGGAAGCCACTTTTGAACCAGGAATGATCTTAATGACATCATTCTTCTGAATCAACCTGCTATCAATTTCCTCCTCACCAACAACATTTCCTTCACTGTCCAACGTCAACAATATAGCACTGTCAGGTGTCAAGTTCATGAGCTTGGCAATTGCATCGGATGTCTTCCCCTTGGCCAAAACCTCAAGGTACTTCCCTAGCAAAATAAACGAAATAAGCATAGCACTGGTCTCAAAGAAATCAGTACCCTTAAAACTATTAGATGTAGCAGCTCTCAGCACAGAATACACTGAGTAAAAGTATGCTGCGTTTGTCCCCAAGGCAATCAAAACATCCATGTTGGGAGAGCCAAGGCGTAATGCTTTGTAAGCACCAGAGTAAAACCTCTTCCCTATAATGAACTGTACTGGTGTAGCAAGCACGAATCTTATAATCTCCCCCACTGTAAGCATTTTAACAACTTTGGCATCTAGTCCATGCTTAATTCCAGGGATATACATAAGCACCATGGACGTTAGAAACACAGGAATAGTAAACACCAAACTCCACAAGAAGGATCTATAGTATTGCTTGATTTCCTCCCTCCTATGACTATTCCTTCTCCCTCCTTCCGGGAAAATCTTTGCCTTGAAACGCCTAGACCCGGTTTCTTGAATCACGTTAATGAAATTTCTTGGTCCTGTCAAGTCTGGTTTATAAGAAAGAGACACTTTGTTCAACAAAGGGTGTGTCTCTACACCTTCGACTCCAGGGAGGGCTTGAAGAGAATTTTCAATTAGTCTCATGGAACGACCCGTCCTTACGCCCTCTACCTGAAGGTCTATTCTGCTCATGTCTTCACCTGTGCTGATAAGCGTGGCTTGAAAACCAGTGTCTTCTACAGCTTCCAAGATTTGGTTGTAGGTGACAACGTTTGGAGTGTAGTGAACTTCAGCTTCCTCAGTTGCAAGGGCCACTTGGGCTTTCACCACTCCTTGGATTGATTGAAGTGCAGACTCAACAGTGGAGGAACACGACGTGCATGTCATGCCTTGGATACGTATGCGGCATATCTGAACAGATGTCTCGTTATCATCTCTGATTATTGTGGCTTGGAATCCAGCATCTTCAATGGCCTCGCGAATGGTCTCTTCCTGAGAACAAAATGTCATGGAGACATCAAGAACAAAGAGAGTGTCAACAGTAAAACTACAAATCATTCAATTATATTATAAGCTCTAAATGAAACAAATAAATCCAATTCAGGACAAAGGAAACTATGTATGAGAACACAAAATGAAACCATTCAAGGCTTGTGACATCAAATGTAACTCAAGAAATTAATACAATACATGGTTATAATAAATGTTGATGTAATATATATATATATATAGAGAGTGTTAATAGAGTGTTCAGAAATAAGAAATCTCTACTATTTCTATCCTTAGATCATATTATATCATTGCTCTGATAAAAAAAAATCAGTTACTTTGCATGTATAAATAGTTTTTCAATAAGAAAACTTTAAGAATTTTTTTCTTTCAAAAATGTACCGTCCTGTCCCCGGGCGTTGACCAAAGTCAAAGTCAAAGCCAAAGTCAACGTATGTTGGGACCCCTCAAGGGGGCCCAAGGGAAGAAAGTCAACAGGTTGACCGCTGAAGGTGTCGCCAAGGTGAGGCGTCGCCAGGTGTAGGCGTCGCCAAGATGAGGCGTCGCCGAGTGTAGGCGTCGCCAAGGTTAAGGCATCAACGGGGCACCCCGATACCCATGGGAAGGAAAGACCGTGGAGGGGGCGACACCGTGAGAGGCCTCAGTACCTCAGAACAGTAATAAAGAGAAGAGGAAGGTGGCTTCAAGGCCATAGTTCTAGTACCAGTAGG
>Ga0123342_1006096_pt1 | contig 16946 bp, 5 predicted proteins | sample Turbeawhitnodule_FD_89960 | JGI IMG/M metagenome (GOLD analysis project Ga0123342, IMG submission 89960) | Root nodule microbial communities of legume samples collected from Mexico - Turtle bean Mexico white nodule | ecosystem: Host-associated > Plants > Roots > Nodule | place: Mexico: Nepantla... | reverse complement strand
GACCACGTCACGGTGAGATTGTTGGTAGCACAAATGCTAACAAAATTTGGTAGATTATAAAGAGAGAGCCTTTCCAATGCTGAGAAATGAATATGAATCTCCTCACAATCCTGATTAGCTACGCAATATTGGCCAAGCATATATTTCAATTGCCCACAATCAATCACGAAGAGCTCTCTTAAGTTTGGGAAGATTGCATTCAAATTTTCTTTGCCATATTCATCCTCAATGTCTATAATGTGCTCAAGTCCGTGACATTGCTTAATTCTCAAGATTTCCAACATCAATAATGAAGCAACGGACAATTTAAAAATGTACTTTACCTTATCAAAGTCATTCATGTTAATCTCTCTTATGTTATGCATAATAAGCAAGGTCAAACCATGTGGTGGTTTTGAAATATATTGAACATTTTCAAGAGGGGAAATAGAATCTGAGTTCGATATCTGCAATACATACACCAAGTTACTTGTTAAACCAAACTAATTAGTGTCTTAACTTTAATTATTAATGTATTTCATTTCTAACAAATAATTGTTTATGAAAATAAATTATTTTTGTTTAGCACAACAAGAAAAAGTTGAAAAGAGAATAATTTCACAAAAGTAATCTATTCCAAATAATTTATGCCAATACTTAGATATTAAAAATTCATGTTGCACCTTTGGCATAGTGCTTGTAAGACCAAGTTTTATTTTTAGCACAAACATGATCGTGCAATTCAAATGTTTTGAGTAATTTTTCTAAATACACGAAGAGAGAGACAAAGTAAGTGATGATAATCATACCTTGATTGCAATATAATCCTCTTGTCTAGCTTTTGAAGCATATGTTGAACAATTTATAGTGAAAAACTCAACACATCTTCCAGTAGTCAATGATAGTTTTCCTAAAGATGGACATCTTACATGATAATTTCCTAGAAGAGAGTTATCCATGATACGAACAAGTTCGAGTATTTCTAAAGCAGGAAGCTCAATTTGATTATTATTTTGTTGTTGCTCACAAAAATTGTCTTCGAAATTATTTTGACTTGAAAGATCTTTCAAATTAGAAGCCTCTTTATTTCCTATATCCATGCCTCCAACAAAAGAGATAGGGAACATACATTGCAATAAGTCACATTCACTGATATATAGCGTTTTCAAACTCTGGAAGTTTGAAATATCACTCTGAAAGTCATGGTCATCCTCGACAATGTTTTCCTTCTGTTGATTGATCCTTTCATGAGTTACTATATGCTTCAAACTATTGCACCTTTTTATGATCAACACTTCCAAAAAAGTCAAGGTCTTAGCTATAGATGCTGTAAAAATTGAGCCTAACTTCGGACAATCGATTATCGTAAGGCTTGAAAGGCTTGATAAAGTTCCTGGAAAGCAATTATAAATGAGAAAAATATCGCTCAACATATTATAGTTCATTATATATATATTATTTGTGTAAGTTACATTCTGATTTTAAAAACATTGGTTTCTAGGGACTGAACCACAATCCTAAGAATCAAACGATCGATTAATAACGATGAAAAGAATCATACAAAACAATTTTCTTTAAATAATTATAAATTATCTAAAATGTTTTAAATGAAAATATAATTGTCTTTAATTTTGAGTAGAGACAAATTTTGCTCCTAATGTATTAACAAGTAGTTGGTTTAAGTAAAACTAGATTAGTAATGTCTAGTTTGAACCGCGTGAATGAAAAATAACAGATTAGCAGTTTTCATCTAACTTGTAAATAACATCAACTAAGCAATAACATGTAGACTTCTTAATATGTACCTGGGCTATGGTTCAAAATTGTTGTTGATGGAGTTGAAGTGCTATACAAATGTGGATGCTTACCTTCCTCAACGATTTCAACAAGTTCTTCTTTTTTATCCTGGTATGTTAATGGATCAATATCCCCAAATATTTGATCTAACATGTTGCATTCTTCTATCTTGAGCACTTTCAATTGAGCTAAGCCTCTTAAAACACTGGTCGAGAATATATCTTTTAATTCTGTACATCTATTTACCTCTACTTCCTGAAGATTTTGGAAGATTTGTACAGGATGTCCAGTGGTGAATTCACCTTGACTTTTCTCCGTTTTCTCATCATCTACTAATATATGCTTCAATCCATCACATCTTGTTATATTTAAGATTTTCAATTGTACCAAATGTTGAGCAACGACATATGTGAAGAGAGATGTCAACCGTGGACAACCACTTAAATACAACTTCTTTAAGTTCTCAAAAGGCCCATTGGCAGGTTGAAAACAATGCCATAAAGCTCTTAGATTTTTCATGTTTTTCATTCTGATCTTATACAACTTGGAAAAGAGAGTTACCACCTTACTCGAATGGTTACTTGTGTCAATCAAACACTCTATCTCTTCAGAATTACGTATATCAAACTTAATGAGCTCATCCAAACCTCCTCCTTCAATTTGATATATATCTGGGATGATATTTTTTGCGTCTCCCTTAATGTTGGCTATAAATAGATCATTTGCTCTTTTTGCCAAACTCTTAACTACCTCATTTGATATGTCAAAATAGTTAAGTAATAAAGTTTTGTGATGAGAGCTAAATTCTCTATAAATATAATGATCAAAATTACGGGATCCTAATACAATTGCATACCTTTGCAGTGTTTGGGGAACACTAAACATGTTAAAGAATTCAATATTGTCTTCATTGTTGGCATCCCATTCTCCTTCAATATCGACAATGTACAACTCTTCTAGTAGATGGGTTCTTTTTATCACTTCAAACTTCTTCCCTTTTATGTAACATTTGTACAACTCTAACAATTTTAAGGTTTCAACATTGGTTTGTAATTCAGGAAATGAAGGCAATTCACAACCACGCAGTGAAAGACTTTGAAGTTTCTTCATATCGCTTACAAATGAGAAGTCACTCAATTCATAATGAGAAATAACTAGACAACGAAGATTTGTTAATGTTTTTAAAGACATTGTTGACAATGGTGTTTTTCCATCCTTATCATTGACTAGCATCAAAACTTTGAGCCTTCCCATTCTTTTGAAAATTCCATCCAATTCTTCTAGTTTTGTCTTTAAGAATAAAAACTCAAGATTGGAACAATCCAAATCATTTGGAAATTTCACACACCATAGATATCTTACTGAATTTTGTTCGACAATCACATCTTTTTTCACTTCGCACTTGATGATATTGTTCTCATTCTTTGCTATCAAGTGGGCCACATTGCGAACTATGTCATGCATTTTGACATATTCACCCTCTTCATTCTTTTCATCCAACAATAAACAAGAACTAACGAGCTTAAATCTTGCTGCAAACACTTCATTCCTTGCCTCCTCATAAGATTGTGTTTCTCCAACTACACCTAATCCTATAGCATATCTAGTTAAAACTTCAACTGGAATTTCATAATCTTCAGGGAACACAGCACACAATAGGAAAAGTGATTTAGCTTCTTTAGTATCCAAATTATCATAGCTCAGCTGCAAGCACTTGTAGGGATCAATCAAACCTCTTTCAATATTTATTGGCTCAGAACTTCTCAACTTATTCAATGCATTACTCCATATCGGTAGAGCCTTTCCCTTCAAACTACTAGCAACAGCTGCAATGGCAACAGGCAATCCTTTACATTCATTGGAAATTAATCTTCCCAAATGCTTTAAGGCATCAGAGGTGCCTTCAGATATAAGTGCTTTCTTTTGGAAAAGAGTCCACGCTTCTTCATCTGTTAAAATTTGCAGGTAAATCTTTTTTTGACAATCCATTGAAGTACAAACTTCTTCTAATCTAGTGGTTATGAGAATCTTGCAGCCTTTATGGTGTTCAAAGGAGGGAATCCCAATTCCACCAAAGTCAAGCTTCTCCCACACATCATCTAGAATCACAAGAATTTTTTTCTCTTGGTTTAATCTCTCGCACAATCGTTGGGCCCTCTCCATTACTTCAGTTTCTGTAAATGTATACTGCAGTGAACTTGCAATTCTTTCTTGGATGCTTCGAACTTCCACTGTACTTGAAATAGGCACAAAAAGAACTTTGTCAAACTCTGCTTCTACTAACTTCCTAACCTCCATTACTAATGTGGTTTTACCACAACCCCCCATCCCGTACAATCCAATCTTGGCAACATCATTGTTTTTCACTGCTTCCAGTAGTTGCTCATATGCACATTTTCTACTATGAAAATCCATGCATTTTTCTGAGAGAATATGAACGATGCCTGAAGGAAGTGAAGCAATGCGGTCAAATGGCACATATTTTTTACCCTCTTCGATGAACTTTTCAAGGTACACATTTTTATTTGCTAACTTTTTTCCTACACGATATTGCCAAATCCAATTCGGACAGTGCCCAAAGCAACATATTTTTTTTGCTTTTGCCTCTTTCAACATATGATTCACATTGTCTACGTCATTGATAGCGTCTTGCAGCCACTTGTCAACAACTTCACTGGTCTTTCTCGTTTGTTTCTTGGCATTGGTAACAAATTCTTGGACACTATCTCTCGTTACAATCAAATCGTCTTCTTCTTCTTCAAGCTTTTTAACGAAATTGTTAAAGCAACAAGGATAACGTAATTGATTTAATGCTCCACACACTAAATCTCTTGAAACCGAAGATGCAAAACCCAAGAGGCACTCCATTAATGTGTTCCACCAAATGCAACTTTCTTTAACCTGAACAAGAGAAGATGAATACTCCATAATGAGTTTTATAATTATATTTAGATGTATTAGATAACAAAAGATTTTAAGATCATTGCATTACATATTTCATTTCAGTACGTCATTTTTATAGTAAAATTACAGAAAATGGTTACGATGTTATGTTTAGTAATTAGATTTAATGTTTTATATTTTAAATAATCAATTATTGGAGACACATTAGAAACAAAAATAAATCTAATAACTTTAATGATTAGTTTTAAAATTTTATGTGTGATAAGATTTTTTAAATGTCCTTTTCATCACTTAGATAATTTTGCCAAACATACTTATTTCTAAAAAATTTAGTTTTAAAAAATTCTTATCCTCCCTCCAAAATATATTATATTAAAACATGTGCTTAAATGACACCCAAGTATGTAGATCACAAGCTCAAAAGATTTGTTAAGTAGAAAAAAATAAACAAGTGAACGAGTAAAAAATGTATTTAACCAAAGCTTGAACTAAAATATGCATTATATATAAAATTAATATTATATATATTTTATAAGTTTAATTTTATTAATATTCATTTAAATTTATACATGCTCTTTTAGATTATAGCACCTTTTGATAAAATTTGAAAATAGAAAAAGATTGGTAATTCCTACAAAATTTTAAATATAGAGTTCTAAGAATTAAGTTATTGTATGCATTGACGAGCATAATTTTATTCACACTTTAAAGCTTTAATGATAGATTATTGGATTATAATCATGAGTAAATCTATTGTTTGAATTAAGATTCATCTAATTGAGTTTATTTGGATCTTAACTATTATTTATGATAATTTTGTGTTTTTAGAGTAGACTATATGCTAAATGGTTTAAAGAAAGTTTTTCAATCCCCGAGTGGTTGAATATACAAAAGTTGAAGTTCTTTCTTTGAATAAAAAAAAGTTAAGAAAAAAATTATACAATAAAATCTAAAATATCTTATAAACATAATTGAAAGAAAATCTTATCCAACATTCGCGATAAAACTAGAAACAAAATCGAAAATTTGATAAGTTTCCTATTTCAATAATATTTCATATTAAAATGCATGCACTAATAGATATTTATTGATAATCCTAATTTATGAATTTAAACTTCTATTGTTTTTTAAAACGTTACATTATCACTGTTTGTTACATCACACATGCAATTTCATTAAAAAACAGTTAATATAGGTATAATCCAGTTTCATTGAAAACAGTTAATATTAGGTATAATTTGTGATGTGATTTTTAATAAATTTTTCCGATGTAAAAAGTGTTTATCTTTGGTCCGTAATGGATAATGAATATGAAATATAGATTATGAATGTTTCTCGCTCCAGCATTTTTATTAAATATCTTTTTTAAAAGGGAAGAGACATAAACATAGTGTGTTATACTAATTAAAAATTAATATAATAAAACTAAAAGTTGTATTGTTTTATGGAAACATATATTAATATATAAAAGTAGTTATAAAATATAAAAGATATTACGATTACTTTATTTTTAACAGGATTTATATATTTACGAAATAAATAAGAACAAAAATATTTTTAAAAATGGTGTAAGAAAAAGTATCCGTCTTTATATATTATCAATGGAAATATAGAGACGGATGAACAGTATTTTTTTATTACGATAAAAGTAAATAACTTTCTAAGAATACTTTAAAATACATATGATAATTATTTTTAAGTAAAAGTATTATATAATTATTTTTAAGTAAAAGTATTATATAATTATTTTTAGTAGAGAAACTATATACTTATTATTTACTAAATAAATTTTTATTTGATTTATTAAAAGATAAAATTATCTAATTAAAAAATGACAAAAAATTAGTTATAAAAATATGTTCTGATGCAAATTATTAATAATAGTAAATTAATTAACCCTAATAGTAAAAAAAAGGTGATAATAAATAAATAATGAAAAAAAGAATATTAATAATATAATAAAGCATAATAACAATAAAAAATTAATTATTTTATTTTAAATTAAATAATCTCAAAAAAAATCTTCTCTTCTTTATTTTCTCAATTACACTTTTTTTATTTTCTCAATTAACACTGTTTTATATTTATTCTAAGTCTCATCTTTTTTTTATTTTATTAATTTATTCCCTCTCTATTTTATTTCTCAAGCAACTTTTTAGGCTGCAACATTCCTTTTTAAGTGGAAAAAAAATCAAATTCTCAAATCCAGTTTATAATTATTTAAATTTAAATAATTCATATTTTTACATTTTAAGTTTAATATATTTTATTGATTTTGGATGGTATATAAATTAGATAGTTTTTCAATTTTAAAAATTCAAAATCATGGTCCGTCTAGGTCATTTTAAGTTATAAAAAACTAAGTTGAATTAGATCCAAGTAAGGTAGCAACAGATTGAGCTCACGCAAGATCGGACCAAGTTGACCCGGATCAGAGTCAAGCTAAGTCAACCTGAGCTCCAGTCAAGTTAAGTTGATTCAAACCCAATCGAGTCCAGTTGGTTCGATTCTAGTTCAACCGAGTTATGTTGTGTCCAAATCAAGCAAAGTATAATTGGGATTGTGTTAGGTTGGCACTAGATAGAGCCGAGTTCGCTTAAGTCCAAATCAAGTAAAGTTCATGTAAGATTAAGACGGACCGGTTAAGTTGGCGCAAGTCAAGTTGGGTCTATATTGGTCCACATCGAGTTAGGACAATGTTAAGCTGAATTGAGTTAATTCCACATTAAGTCAATTAGATTGATCCCACATCAAATTTAATCTAATTGATTTTAATTCATTTTAAATTAATCTAAAAAAAATTAAATTAATTTAATTTAGTTAAGATGAATATGTATTTTACATCCAATCTATTTTATTATATTTAGACTTAATTTTTAAAAAATTCCATCCATGATCCTCCGAACTTCTCATCTCAATTTTTCCTCCCATCCAGATAGTCCCATTTTGAACTCTATCGTCCTTTGGTTGTTTATACTGAGTTTTCACAAATGTTCGAGTATTTGTAATAAAAGTTGTTTATAATAGTTATTTATAAATAAAAGTATTATTTTAATGTAACTTCTATCCATATAAATGGTTTAAATTCAAAAAGAATTATTGATAAATTAAAGGGAGTTATTATGAAGATTAGTTTCCGTAACAATATTATAAATTATAAAAACCAGTGCATTAATTTAGAAGTAAAACCAAAGTGCAAATATAAGTCCTAATTTATGGGAAAATAAGAAAGATTCAACTAATACAAATTGTTTTTTCAGATCTAACATAAAAAAGAGAGTATATTGTGTTTTGATCCATAAGAAGAAGCAGATCTAGGAGTCTGAACCTGTTCATTGTAGATATCTAACTAATTTGGAAGAGGAAAGATAGAAAATATTACCTGCTTTAACTAATAAGTAGAGAGATGAGAGAAAGAAGTGGTGATCCATCACTTCAATACAAGAGAAGCTGAAACGTTAAGTTACTGCAGAAACATAAACACAAACACATGATCTACAGCTTCAATTGCAAAGGAATCGATTAGAAATTGAAAACAAAGCAGAAGTTAACTTCACATTGATTCATACCTCCACAGAGATGAAAGTACTCCATTGCTTGAATCGAGGAGAGAGTAAAAGAGACGCTGAAACATTAAGTTACTGCAGAAACACAAACACAAACACATGATCTACAGCTTCAATTGAAAAGGAAACGATTAGAAATTGAAATGAAAGCAAAAGTTAAGTTCAGAGTGATTGAAACCTGCACAGAGATGAAAGGAATCCATTGGTTGAATGAAGAAGAGAGTATAAGAGAGAATCCTGCAAGAGATAAGAATGAAATCAGAGATGTGAACCCAATCGATCTTAGTGGAGTTCACTTTAAAAATACTTTTCAAAAAGTCTTGCTCTTTTTTCTCAGTTATAATTATCACTACTGTGTGAATTATTATTATCACTACTACTGTGTGAATGATTGAGGAATGCAATCAACTTTCCACTTTTATATATTTTAAAAGTCTTATTGGTTTTTATGGAAAAATAATAATAATTATTATTATTATTATTGGAGGTGCTAGTGTAACTGTGTACCAGTTTAAGTTTTCATTTCCATAAACCTGCACATTGCAAAAAAAATCCTTCAACTTTAAGTTTTATTTTTTGAATAATTTGGTGCCTACTCTCTCACCATGTAATTGCATCTTACATATCCTCTATGCACAAGATTATTTTGTAGTATGCATATGCACTTAAGCGTTCAGAGCTGTGTATTTGTGGTGTCATTTTTGTGCTCCAACTACTATTCTTCTTCCACTCATCACCTTCCTACTTCAGATACTTTTCTCTTAAGAATTGAGAATTATTTAGACTTAGTTTAAACCACTTTAATTACAAAGGGTGAGATCTTAAAGAGTACATGTTTTGCTCAACAAAAAAATAAACATCATAAAACGGATACAAGGTTAAACATAATATTTCTTCTGGATAATTATGAACATAAATGGACTGAGATTATGTGCAATGTTAAGGGGAATCTCTGGTGGACAATAGAAATGCCTTGCAACAGGGATCCTGAAGTTCACTAAGACTCTTGTAGAAATTGTCGTTTGTGTCATTGAATTTGATCCAAATATTGGAAGGTTAAAAACAATTCTGTGTTTACATAGGGTTATGCAGGGTCAACTGCATAATTGTGCAGATCCTTTGCTGCAAAGCTCTGTAGGTTGTTTAGGCTGTTAAATGTAATGGTAATGCTTGCTGTTATGGTTGTGGATTTGTATGAAGTTTGACGGTATGTAAGATTTTGTATAAAAGTTGAAACATCCTTAAAATATTTTTTTAAATTTATTTATTCTGTTATCGAACGGGTTTGGGACCTAAAAAACTATTGCTCTTACTCCTGTGTCCGGTCGGTCTCACACACTCTCGATGTGTTCGGCCTCCTGGTTGTGCTTTCCCTTCCCTCGATCGTCCTACTCCTCAGGCGGGGTATCTGTAGAAGGCACTCCAACGGCACTCGGTTGTCAGAGTACTGTAGATAATGACGACGTACCTTTCTCTTTGAAATGCGTGTTATTTATATTACTTTAATGGATCTTTATTGTTGGGCCAGGTTAGGGGAGCTTGTTTGCGCCTAGGGTTGTGTTAAACCACCCTTAATCGTGGATTAGTCTCGTTAATCCGGTCAACCTTTGACTTGAACGTTATGGGTCGGTCGGCCAAGTGTGTAGCACGGTCGCCTCTTTATCATTTAGGTGACGGCATGGGCCGAACACTAGCTGACTCAGTGAGTCATCCGGTCGTACCAATACATATTCTTTACTGATAAAAATAAATAATATAAACAATATTGTTTAAGATTACAAGAGAGCTTCTCGTTCTTGTTATGAGAGTTTTTTCGAATCTTCATTCTTCACAAAGATCATCTTCTTTGTATAAAGCTGAAAAAAAAAGTTATTATAAATTCTTTGTATTCATCATGAGAAAGAATGAAGTTATTCTTCAACTATTGTTTGTCCATGTAATGGAGGTTACATCCACATTAAATGTTATTGACTTATCATTAAATTGGTGTGATTTATTTATGTAACTTCTTATGCATAACATGGTGGATTCTTGTTTTTTAATATTTAATATGATGGATTCTTGTTTTTCAGTTTGACAGTTTAAAAAAATCAATGTTATATACCTAAATAGTATTAAAATACTAGAAACTTAATAAATGAGCAATTAATCTTATTCATGTATAGTTCAATCAATAAATATATTTGTAAAGTAAATGAGATTTGAGAGTATAAAAAATCCAACAACATATCAACAATTTTTTCAATTTTAATTTGATAAAAAAAAAACAAGAAGCTCCACACTTGATGTAAGCTTGGGATAATTAATCAGTTTACTCCAAAAGTCTTCAATGTTTCTCTATTCACTTAAGTTTTGCAAAAGTCTTCAAAGAGATTTGGTTTTTTTTTCAAAAATTGTCTTGTTTCAACAATTCCAAATTATTGCAATGGTGGCGTTGATATTGAAACAAAAGAAAAAGGAAAAACTGAATTCATTAATCTCAAAACAGAAAAGTTCTTGCAACTATATTGTGGCTTTGAACACTTCCTAATTATTGGTATACAAGAGGTTTTGTATATATTAATCAATTACTACCATGAAAGTTTCTACCTTAATTTTATACCAAAAAACGTCCCATCATTTTAATATAATAATCTGGTCCAAACAAAATACTGTTATTTTTTCTTGGTGTGCTTAGCTTGTTCACATAAGCAACAAGCAGTGGCAAGTGGTTTCAATTACCTTAATTGTAAACAAAATGCCAACACTTCATCAATTTGCATTAGTTAAATGCCAACACTTCACATCAATTTGCATTAGATTAGTTAAATGCCACATGCAGCCACCAAAAAAGCCTGAAAATTTTCCTAAAATGAATTTAAGGTATCATTGTTATCATCACTTTTTTTTCAATGAATTATATATCAAACAACCCTTAAGAACAATCTCTTATTCTATACCGAAAAATAGATCAATTACATAAAAAATCGATTTTATAAAAACACCAAAACCTAAGTGGATGCACGTATAACAAAACTGATAATATGAATAAATTTTATCATTCACAAAACTTAATCAAACTACATAGATAAACATGTAGGAACTAATGAAGGAAATAAGAAAAGACAAAAGGTTATAGCAACTGATTGAACGTAATTACACAAAATTGCAAAACTGATCTTATTTATTTTAATTTACTCAATCATATATATAATAAAATTACAATTACTGGAAGCTATAAAATAGAATACTAACGGACACTAAAGATCATGTCTTAGAGGAACTTATACCACTTTGATCTACTCCAAGACACTAAAGATATAATATGTTATAATGGTCAATTAATATGTTATTTGTTGTAGGATTTGAGTTAGGTTTAATTTCGTTTTCTAATTTCTAAAGTTAAGGTAAAAATAAGAGATAAAGTCATGAGGATAAAGAGAAAGGTTCAAGGGCAGACAAATTCAACTAACACTTATTTTAATTTGCAGGGTACAACACGGTTTAAATTTGATTGTTCCTTAAGCAAATCATCAAATAATCAAAACTCACTCACTATAAATAAACCTATAAATACATTTGCTTGAGCTCAATTTGTCTCCAACTCTTCCTTAATCAAAAGTCAACAGCATCATATACACAAGTACAACACAGATTCTCTTTCTTGTCTTTGTCTTGCCACTTTCAATCAAAGCAACAACAACAACAATGGATAATCCTCCATGCTTGCTTCAAATGGTTTCTACTTTGGTTCTGATTCTAAGTATTTCATCATTGCCCTCATCAGCATCTCTGGATGTGGGTTTCTACAGCTTCACATGCCCATCTGCTGAGGCAATAGTGAAAAGCACTGTAGAAAAAGCAATTTCTGCCAACCCAGGCATAGCAGCTGGTCTCATTAGAATGCATTTCCATGATTGCTTTGTTAGGGTAAGTTCACTTCAGATCGGTGTATGTTTTTCGTATTCAGATTGATGTCTTGAGTCAATGTTTTTTCGTATTCAGATTGATGTCTTTAGTCAATGTTTTACATGATATCTGACAATTTTTCTAAAAGATATATATAATGAGTAGAAGGTATTTGTATCAGTAGTAAAGATTAAGGTATTTTTTTTTCGTAAAAAGGTTAGAAGAAAAAAGTTTTAGATTGGTCTTTTTATAAGATTTGAGGTATTTCAGAAATACTCAATCTTTAACCTACTTAAAACTATCCCCTTCAACCTTGTTATACAAGTAAAAACCTTAAAATATACCAAACATATATATAAAACTATCCCCTTCAGCCTTGTTATACAAGTAAAAACCTTAAAACATACCAAATATATATATATATAGAGATGAGTTTCTTCTTAATCACTTCAAAAGAGAACAAACGTTAAAAACATATGAGTTTCTTCTGATGATTCTGAAATTGGTTTGTGCTCCTCTTGTGGTGATCAGGGATGTGATGGTTCTGTGTTACTAGCATCTATACCAGGTAACCCAATAGCAGAACGAGACAGTTTCATCAACAACCCAAGCTTACGTGGGTTCGAGGTGATTGAGGAGGCCAAGAAACAAGTGGAGGCTGCATGCCCTAACACAGTATCGTGTGCTGACATTTTGGCCTTTGCAGCACGAGACAGTGCTTCCAAAGTTGGTGGCATAAACTACGATGTTCCATCAGGACGCAGAGATGGTCGTGTCTCTATCGGTGATGAAGTCATAGACAATCTTCCTGGACCAGGTTTCATTGCTGATCAACTCATTGGTAACTTTGCACAAAAGGGTTTGTCTGTAGATGAAATGGTGACACTTTCAGGAGCACATTCAATCGGTGTGGCACATTGTGGTGCCTTCTCAAATCGCTTATACTCTTTCAGTGACACACTCAGACAAGATCCTTCACTTGATCCTTCATACGCTGAAACGTTGAAAGCCATGTGTCCTCCACCACCACCCATCACAGACGCCATAGTTTCTCTAGAACCTTCCACTCCCATTCGTTTGGACAGCAAATACTACGAGGGTTTGATCAACCACCGTGGCTTGTTGACATCAGATCAGACCCTCTTCGACACTCCATCCACAAAGGAAATTGTTGAAAGCAACGCATACAATGGTGCAAATTGGGCTCAAAAGTTTGCCCTAGCAATGGTTCGCATGGGTTCTATACAAGTCCTCACCGGCTCCGATGGTGAAATCAGGAAGCAGTGCAGCTTTGTCAATTAGTTAACACTGCTAAACATTTCAGGAGTGTTTCAACTCTTAACACAGAGTAATACTCAGAGTAATACTCTTTAATATTTCTCTGAAAAAGCTTTGAAAAACTTTGGTAATTTGTTCATATTTTCCTTGCATGAAGGGGAAATTGAAATGGTTTGCAGTGTTCTTCTGTTTTTTGAGTTTGATTCGTACCAATTCAAGTGTATATCCTCTAGGGCGTTTATTTTTATGTCTTCTTGTAATACTTGCTGATAAACAATAATAATACCTTGATTTCCCTTGCATTTGAATAATGTACTTTTAATGGTTATTGGAGAAATCTAATGAAGAAGTTATTGGCAAAGTGGTCTTTTTCCACTATGTTAGATTGAATTTTCTTCATGTTTATCTATTCATGTCATAACTTTCCTTGCACTGTAAGTAATAAAACTCATTTTCTATTTTAGGAAGATTTGAATCATTTACTTATATTTCTTGGTTTCTTCAATATAATTTAGATTGGATTTTCTTGTATGTATATTGAATCTTTTACTGCTAATTAATCTCCATTGTATAATAGGAACATTTTGTAATTTTTTTAAAATATCAACTTGCATTGTATAGATAATGAAACTCCAATTTCCAATGACAAAATTTAAACACGATCATTTGACAATTAAACTACTGATTAAATAATTTTAATGTAATTAAAAATCAATTTTCAAAACAAAATTTTAAAAGTATGGGTTTGCCACCACCACTAAGAACAATTATTTTTTAATTATTTAAATTTCAGATTAATTTTAAAAATTATTTGGTAAAAAGATTTTATTAAAACTAATTTATAATTAAATTATCAAAGATTGCATCTTATTCCCTTTAATATCATTTTATATCATCTTAATGACCACAATTATCATGGTGGCTAGGGAATGTCACAAAGGTTTTTAGTTTGATAATTGTTATTATTATTATGATAGGTCTATATCATTAACTTGAGATTAAGAATAATTTAAATATATGCTTTATTTATTTATTTAAAATATGTTTGACAAAACCGTAAGAGATTCAAATTCCAAAATAAGTAGAACCTCACATATAATAATTAACTCTAAAAATTGATGTATAAGTATAATTAAATCAATTATTAAATTTGATGTATGAAAACACTCAATTGTTATATATTTGTTTATTTTAGAGATATCATACAAATTAACTCAACTTGTAACAAAATGGAGCCATCATTTCCGTTGACAAAACAACTTATTGTTAATTAATATTCATAAGGAATCATTCAATTTTGACTTAGTATATTAAACATAATTTTAGGTAAATGGAATCCAACATTTTTTTTTTTTGCTTGGTACCTGTTCAAAATTCTATTACTTCAAATTAATATTTTATAAATGTGAAAAGTACAACCTAAAATAGGCAAATTTGAACTATCTCGAAATTTTAAGGGTTAAAACAAAACTTCATTGCGACATATTCAACTTTTTCTAGAAAAATATGAATATTACAAGTAATAGATATATCAAATGACGACACGTAATACATTCAAAATTTATAAGAAACTCTAAAATTACTATAAGATCATTAAATCAAAATAAATTTTAAAGACAATAAATAATTAATTGTTATATAAACTAAACTGGATATTAGTTTAGAAACTAAAAATATTATTGGTATAAATTAATTTTATTATTAATAAATAATTTATCTAATTAGATATTTAGATTTTAACAATCAATTATTTGTATTCTAAAGTTGATATCTAAAACCTCGATAACTAATTAGATATCAATATAAAAATTATTTATTAATAATATAAACTAATTTATATATCAATAATTTGTTTAGTCTCTAAAATAGTATTTAATTTAGTTAATATAAGTTATCTAAAATTGACTTTTTTTTTAATAATTTTCTGATAGTGTAATTTGTCAATTTTATTTTGAATTTGACTAACTTGAATAAATTCTATTTTTATTAGCTAAGAATAAATGAATTATTTGTGACATTTAAAAGAATAAATTTAAATAAAGGAGATTATTGAGAAGCGTGAGAGATTTTTTGAAATAGGAAAATGGGACTATTGATGGAATAAAGCAATTGATCACATAATTAATCAACTACATTTTAGTTTACTTAAATGATTTTAAATTTACATGTGTATCTATAAGTAATATTTCCCTGATTAAATGTTAAAAGATCACTCCTTCATTTGCATCATCCGCATGAGAAATTTTGTTCTCTTCCATCTTCCTTACTAAAATTTGAACAATCATTAATTTTGTTGAGCTTCTGTGTTATGGGCTATGAAGCTCGGACACGCATGTGTGAAGTGTCAAATTCAAAAAGTATTTGCTAGATTTCTGATAATTCTAGTACGATTCTAACACAATTTTAAAAAGAAAAAATATATTAATTTTCTCAAAATTCAAACTTTATTGTATAAATTGTTATTATGATTATAAAACTAAGAAACAAATCTTTGTGAACCAGTCATTAAAAACATCTTTTCGCTCTAAAAAATAATCTGGAACATACTTGTACACATAAATCTTTATTGTCAATTTATATAATTTATAATTATATAATATATAGATTCGTGTTTCCGTGTCCTACATTTTAGAGATTTTACGTATCTCAGTATCCGTGTCAGTATCAATGTCTATGCTACATAGGTTATGGGTGAGCACACACCCATATTATAAGGACTGGTTATTAGCGTTTTAAAGGATCAAGCTGTTAACAAGTATCAAGTCAAACTAATCAAGGTCCTCTTCTGCGTATATATGTTATCCAGATCTTAAGTTTTGCTATTTGGCTTTGATTTTTCTCTCTTCTGTTTTGGTAATCTGGTTGCAAGAGGATTCTTTGTCGTTTTGGTTTTTGTTGCCAAATTACAAAACACTATATTATTTTAAGGATGTAAATTTTTAATATTCTAATTAATATTATTGAAAGATAAATAATTCTTTTATATAACTAATTAGACTTTATCTTTTATATGAGTGATTAACAATTTATATATTAATTATAAATCACCCGAATAGTTATATTACGAGAGTATGAGATCGTGGATAAACACAAAGATACTAATTAGAAATAGATAAAACAACGATACCAATGAAATATATAACAATAGATATGGTATACAAAAAAAAAGATAAAGCAAATAAGGAAATGCTATAAAATAAAATTAATAAAAACGTTGTTAAAATTATATTTTTTTACATGCCTAATTTTTCTCTTTTAATGGCTGATCTTCAATAAATATATATATATATATATATATATATACATATTTTTGTACTTTGTTGGGATATAAGTTAAATACTAACACTACAAGAAAATCATGAAATAGAAACCAATTTTTAGAGACCAAAATAATTAGTTGTAATAGTAATAGATAATGTTGTTACTGAGGATCCTACACTCATTGAGGAACATATTTTGGACTTTTATAAAACTCTTTATGCCGAGTCTATTTCTCATGATCAGGATGCAAACAATATGGAAGATTTTATTGGT
>Ga0123342_1006095_pt1 | contig 16949 bp, 14 predicted proteins | sample Turbeawhitnodule_FD_89960 | JGI IMG/M metagenome (GOLD analysis project Ga0123342, IMG submission 89960) | Root nodule microbial communities of legume samples collected from Mexico - Turtle bean Mexico white nodule | ecosystem: Host-associated > Plants > Roots > Nodule | place: Mexico: Nepantla... | reverse complement strand
TGCAAAATGCCTTCTTACATGGCACATTGCATGAAATTATTTACATGGACTTGCCACCCGGGCATCATCGACAGGGGAGAACATTGTATGTCGACTCAACAAATCCCTTTATGATCTCAAACAGGCATCCTGGACATGGTTTTCAACATTTTCTCATGTGATTAAATCTGTAGGATTTCAACAGTCCAAGACAGACTACTCTCTATTCACAAGACGAAATAACTCATCATTTACTACCCTTTTGATTAATGTGGATGATATTCTTTTGAAAGGAAATGATTTGACAAAAATTGAACGTGTTCAAGACTGTCTATTACAACAATTTTGCATTAAAGATCTTGGAGACTTAAAATATTTTCTAGGGATTGAATTTTCCCGTTCCAAAGCTGGTATTTACATGTCCCAAAAAAAATATGACTGTGCTCGTCCAAACAAATTTCCAATGGAGCAATACCTAAAACTCACACCAGACGATGGAGAGTTATTAAAGGATTCAATTAAATACAGGCGACTCGTGGAATGACTGATATACCTCATGGTTACTCGGCCTGACATAACATTTTCGGTTCGGACCCTAAGTCAATATGTACAGACTCCATGGAAACCTCATTGGGATGTCGCAATTTGAGTCCTAAAGTACATCAAAGGATCACCGGGACAAGGATTGCTATTGCCATCCGAGAACAATCTGACATTGATAGCTTATTGCAACTCAGACTGGGGAGGTTGTCAGACAACTCGAAGATCAATATCTGGGTATTGAATTTTTCTTGGTTCTTCTATTATCTCATGGAAGTAAAAAAAACAGAAAAACGTATCAAGATCATCAGCTGAAGCAGAATACCGCGCGATGGCCAATACTTGTTTGGAGATAGTTTGGTTGCGATATCTTTTGTAGGATTTAAAGGTGCCATGTAACTTGCCAGCTCAACTTTTCCGTGACAATCAAGCGACATTACATATAGCAGCAAACCCAGTATTTCATGAACGCACAAAACACATTAAGATAGACTGCCACATTGTGCGAGAAAAATTACAAGCCGGGATAATCAATCCTTCATATGTACCGACACAGTATCAACTCGCAAATATTTTTATGAAAGCATTGGGCAAGGAACAGTTTTTGACGCTACGACACAAGTTGGGGGTTCATGATCTTCACCTACCAACTGGAAGGGGTATTAAGGAAATAATAATTATCAAATTATACGCAAGTATTGTATGCAATATTGTACCCAATTAATTTAATAATGATAGAATCTCATGATTAGTGGATCCCTACTTAATTAAATTGTAATTTGGAGAGGGAAACTCCCTACACTAGTATATATTTCTTATACATGAAGTGATGTAAATATACAAACAAAAGAATAAAAGCATCTTTTTTTTTTTTTTTATCAGCAAAGAATGGAATTAAATTAAAAGGGATACAAAGGGGTATCCCAACCCTTTTACAACCATACTAAACAAACCAAACAAAACAGAGAGATCACCCACTTAAGGATGAGAGACCAAACTGTTTGATAAGAAAAGCTAAAAGCCTTGCACAGACCTCTATACCACTAGTAGAATAAACTCACACTGTGATAGCAATGCCTCCAAACTTCTCCGCGAACCAACCAAAAACTCCAACATCCTCTTACTCTTCAACATCTACATCTGATGCCCCATGTTGAACTTTGGAATCGCCCTGTAAGTTCTTGCAGCCGTTCTTCACAACCTGGCAAAACTAATGGCCACTATCCAAGACGTAGATAACTGGACAATTCCTCACAAATTGCACGCCTCAGGGCATAATGTCACAATAATAACAGCAAAAACCAGAAAAGAACTGGCGGATAGTATGTTGGTACAACGTTCCATCTTCGATACTACTTTGACACAACAAGCTGCATCAACTAGTTCCCTGTTTCTGCCAGTTCCTTACTACTGCTACTCAACTAAAACACCCAACGAGGCTTCCCTGGGGTTAGCAAATCCTGCAAACTAACACCATGAACACCGGGAGAAGGAACCAGACCAAAGCCTAGACAGCACACTAGCATCCGCCACTGAGAGAACTTGTGGCACCAATGGTTCAGCGCACCAAAGGAAGACCAAGCCTTCAACCCTGTAGTTGAACATCACAGTACCTGCCAAAACTCACTGATACGAATTGAGACTCAGCAAACCAAGCAAAAGATGATCAGTCCATCCTATTGGTTGGGTATGCCCGAAGAAAAGGAACAGAGGTATTGCTACAAGGAAGGCATGGAATAAGCCTCCCCCGGTAAAATTGTATAACACACCAAACACACATGCAGAATAAAAACATCCCCTCCCCAGCAGATATTGTTTTGATTTCCCACAGCCAAGATATGTTGAGAAGCGTTTAACCCAACAGACTGCATCCTCTAGATTACATGATGCGTACTCCCGCCCTATATAGCCGCACATAGATCTGAATTGAAGATGATCAAGCTAGCCAAAGAGAGATTGTCGGCATCACACACCTACCTTCCTACCACACCCCTACCAAACCATTGGAATGTGATCTGTCAGAGCTCCAAGTAATCTTTGAAAAATAAAAAAGCAAGCCATGATCTGCCTAGACAACAATACATCACCAAAAAAACCAAACATCTTTGAAAACAACACAGGCCTGACCCGGAGAGAGGCCTCCCCCACTCCTGGGAGCACACCTCCCCAAACATGACTGTTGCCGAAGACAGGAAACCACTCCACCTTACCTACTAAGAAACAACCTCAATTCCCTTATATACCTTACCTGTTCCAGCACGATCACCAAAACATTCAGCAAACCAAGATAAGAAATTGATTCGGATCCAAGAGCCAATCGGAGAAAGCATACGAAAAGCCTGTTGTTTTGTGTTTTAACCATAACCAGGACAACATCTGTGCATTCTGGAAAATCTCATCGGAGTCGGGCACCCCTTGTCTGAAAACCACTAAATTCCTATGCTCCCAAATACAGCTCACGATAGCCGCCCAAAAGCCTAACCACACCTGATTTTGTTTATTAGAGAGATGTGCTAGATGGAAGTTAATAAAGTGGTTCATGAGATCCTTATTTTGGGCCCCTAAAATACCAATCCATCGATAACACCGAGACCACACTTGTTGTGCAAAGACGCATTCTAGGAAGAGGTGTTGAGATGATTCCTCTGACAGATTGCAAAGAGCACATCGGGTTGATGTCACAGGCACTCCTCTTCTAAACAGATTCACTCTACTAGGGATTCTATCAATAAGAATTCTCCATGCAGTGGTGAGAACTTTAGGCATGGCTTTTGCTTGCCAAAGGAGACTGAACACACTTTCCCTTGAAGCTGGGATTTGGTGATTAGCCAACATAGAATATGCTGACTTTACCGAAAACGTACCCTTTTGGTCCCCCTTCCATAGGAGTTGGTCAAAGGAGTCCTTACATATTGCACCCATACTAAGTCTGGATAACATGTCAACCTCCAGGTCCGTCTCCCATTGAAACATATCTCTCCTCCAACTCAAATTCCACCGCCACCTATTCTCTTCCCATTCTCCTACCTCCCCCACCTTTTTACCTTGGTCGAGGGACAATGAGAATAGTTTAGGGTACGTTGATCTAAGGCATTCGTTCCCAAGCCACACATCCTCCCACAATCTCACTACGGCTCTGTTGCCTACTTTCCACCCAATGACCTTTTGGAACCACCCGTGTGCTACACCTTCACCACATATTTTGGTGAGATCCTTCCACCACCATGATTGGTATTTCGACCTAAGCTGTATATTCTCTGCTACTGAACCATATTTAGATGACATAATCTCTTTCCATTTACCTCCTTCATTACTCATGATTCTCCATCTCCATTTCGCCAAGAGAGCCACATTAAAGGTCTTCATTTCCTTCACCCCCAAGCCTCCTTCCTCTAAAGGCTTACACACATTATCCCAGCTAACCCATGGTATCGATTTGCTCTGTTTTCCCCAAGCCCATAAGAACTTCCTCTGAATACTACTGATTTTATTGCACACTGCTACAGGGGCTTTGAAAATAGAGAGATAGAACAAAGGTATGGTTGTGAACACCGATTTTAACAGACAAATTCGTCCTGCCATAGAAAGAAATCTCCCTTTCCAAGAGCTAAGTTTCGCTTCAACCTTTTTAACTACCGGATCCCAGAATTGTTTCTTCCTCGGATTCCCACCCACCTCAACCCCCAAATATTGGAAAGGTAGCTTCATCGTATTGCAATTCAGGGTTTTAGCGTACGTGCTCATAGCAAAGCTGTCCACTTTAATGCCAGTCAACTTAGACTTATGGAAGTTGACTTTCAGGCCCGAAACAATCTCATAGCAACGGAGAATAGCCTTAATTGCAAAAATGCTATCAAAGGAATCCTCACACATAAAGAGCGTGTCATCTGCGAACTGTAGCAGGCAACACTCAACACTATTCCTTCCCACCTTAAGTCCCCTAAGAACATCCGTTCTCAGCGCTTGTCTAACCAATCCTGCTAAGCCTTCAGCAACCACTAGGAAAAGGAAAGGGGCCATTGGGTCACCCTGTCTCAACCCCCTGTGGGGTTTAAATTCCTCCGTAGGGCTCCCATTAACCAACACCGATACAGACGATGAGACCAAGCACCCTTTAACCCATGAGATCCACTTGTCATGGAAGCCAAGCCTGTTGAGCATATCAAACAAAAAACTCCATCTTACTGAGTCATATGCCTTTTCGAAGTCCACCTTGAAGCACACCCCACTTTTCCTATTTCTCTTAATATCCTTAAGGACCTCATTAGCCATAACGACACTGTCTAAGAGTCCTCTATCACAAATAAAGGCTGACTGAGATTCGTCAATGATTAACAACATAACTTTCTTCATGCCACTTGACAAAACTTTCGTGATGATCTTATAAATCACTCCAACAAGAGAAATGGGTCTGAACTGATCAAGCGTAGACGGATCTCTTACTTTGGGAATGAGTGCAATGAAAGATGCATTGCAACCTTTCGGGAGAGACCCTGTTGTGGGAAAAAGTTGCACCGCTGCCATAACATCTGCCTTAAGCACTTCCCAACAGCTTTTGATGAAATTGAAATTGAACCCTTCCGGGCCCGGACTTTTTGATTCTCCACAATCTCATACTGCATCCTTCACTTCTTCCTCGGAGAAACTGACAACCATATTTCTGCTTACTTCCGATGGTAAAGACCTGAACTCCACCGAACCCAAATGTACTCCAAAGTCCTGCGTAGCCCTGAACCTCTTCTTAAAGAGTGATTTTGCTTCCCTCCTTACAACTTCCGGTTCCTTACACCATTGAGAGTCAACCTCAACACCTTTGACCTCATTTTTTAGCCTTCTCCATCAAATCGCAGAATGAAAGAATTTAGAGTTAAAGTCCCCATGTTTAAGCCAATTCACTCTTGCTTTTTTCCTGTACACGGAGTCTAACTTTTTATTAACTAACCCCAGTTGACTGAGCAAATCCAACCTTCTCAACCTCCCCGCGTCCTCTAAAGCATCAATGTCGTCCTCCCCATCCAGATTCTCAATTTCCATCTCAATACGTCTCTTATCGGATTCCACACTACCAAACACATTTCTGTTCCACACTTTAAGATCTGCCTTTAAGAGTTTCAACTTTTCTTTGAGTACAGATATGATATTACCTTCCATCTGATACGATTCCCACTTACCCTTTATCATTATCGTAAACCCCGGTTCCTTTAACCACACATCAAAGGTTCTGAAAGGTTTTGGCCCCCAATCTTTTATACATGATTTTAAAACTAGAGCGCAATGATCCGAAACGACTCTCTATTGCACATATTGTTTGGCTGCCGGCCAAAATTGAAGCCACTCTTCCGAGACCAGAAATCTATCTAGTCTACTCTTTGCAGTGTCGTTTGCTTTAAACCATGTAAACTTTTTCCCTACACACAGAATGTCCACCCAACCATTGGTTTCAATAAAGTTATTAAAACCTTCCATCTCCTTCTTTTGACTTGAATGACCTCTAATCCCTTTCCTCTCCTCGGCCCTCCTTACGACATTGAAATCACCACATAGACACCAGGCCAAGTTATGGTGTGATTGCTTGAACGTCGTCAAAGCTTCCCACAGAAGGATTTTGTCCTGCATACAATTTTCTTATAGCTATAGGTGTTTCAAATGGGTATTCAAAATAAAATTTAAAACTAATGGGATAGTTAAAAAGTATAAAGCAAGGCTAGTGGCAAAGGATACATACAAATAGAAGACATTAACTATCTTGATATTTTCTCTCTAGTAACAAAGATGACCACCATAAGATTTCTTCTTTCTGTTGCGTCTATCTATAATTGGGAATTGAAATAGTTAGACATACACAATGCCTTTTTACATGGAGAGTTGAAAGAGTATGTGTACATGGTTGCTCCTCCTGGATTGACTTCTATTCAACCAGGACTAGTCTGTAAATTAAAAAAAAAATATATGGCCTTAAGAAATCAATAGAGAGTCGTTTGCCAAATTGTCATCCTTTTTGCTTTATGGAAGATATACTCAATTTATGAATGATCATTCCTTGTTCATTAATTCTTCTGAATGATCTTTTAAAACATTATTGGTGTGTGTGAATGATATAATATTGGCAGGAAATGATAAAGAGGAGATTGCTAGTGAACCATCTATGATCATCTAAAAGCCTTTTGTGATAGTGATTGGAGCACCTGCAGTGATTCAAGACAATTAGTGACTGGTTTTAAATTCCCTCATCTCCTGAAAATCAAATAATATCAAAGAGTTCTTGTGAAGTTGAATACCGGGCAACAACCACTATTACAAGTGAAATTCAATGGCTAACTTATCTTCTTCAAGATTTCAAAGTTCTTTTTGAGAAATCATCTCTTTTATACTATGACAATGACTCAGCAAGATACATTGCAACAAATCTAGTGTTTCACGAGCGTATAAAACACATAGAAATAGGATAGATTGTTACATTACTAAGGAAAAATTGAAGAAGAGTCTCATGCATTTACTTCCCATTTCCACCACATAGCAAATGACATTTATACCAAAGTCTCAAGTCTTCAATCTTTCAAGAGTATTTGTTCCAAGTTAGGTCTCATTAATATTTGTTCTCCAACTTGCGGGGGATATCAAAGGATATGGATACAAGAAGGAAACTGATCTCAATTTTATCTTTTCTAATTCATAGTTGTTTCTCTTTGTACAAGTGTCTAACTTTATTTTGTCCTTTTTTTATTCTAACATTTATTAACTCTTTATTTTACATTATATCTCTATAGTTAACCTAAAATGAATGTATTGTTTGTATATATTTGGACCATCTACTTTGATTTCAATAGCAAAATAGAACAAATATTTTTTCTCATATTCTTTTTCTTCGTTTTTCTCTTTCATTCCTCTTTGTTCTATTTTATAATACAACCTTTTAATATCTTAAGAGTGAAATAAAAAAATAAAAAAAATCATTATAAAACAGATTTTTATAATTTTATTAGAAAGGCTGTTTGACATTTAATTACAATATTAAATATATAATAAATATAAATTATTTTTTAATTTTATAATGTATACTTTTTTATCTGAAAAGTGTATTTACTTACAGTTTTCCTTGCATCAACTCTGAATATAATACAGATTTTTATACATATTATACAAGATACCTTAAGTGTTTTAGTGGCTTCCATGTTTGGCTTAAGAGTAGATAGGTACTTAAATGTAATATCATGTGAATTATCACGTTAATCTCGCGTCAAAAAAATTTAAAAGATATATAAAAATTTGCTGGATGTTGAGAAAAGTCTTTATAGAACTTAACTACAATGTTTAAACTCCAGAAACCCATATAATTTGTAAAACAATTCCAAAAAAATAATTTTTAAATTATTTTACAAATCACATCAGTATAAATAAATTTTACAACTAAATTTATGAATAAATGATTAATATATTTTAAATATAAGTGATAAAAATGTTATAATTAATAAAAAAGTAATAGAAAAAAAAAGCAAAATTCGTAACACGGAGGCCCGAATGTGATCCAATCAAACCTTTCGGCTTAAGACCAACACACATATGGGCCATCTTGGGTGAGCCCAAAATTCCTATATTTTTAAAATTCCAAAATTAGCCTTGTTTCTTTTATTTGAAAAGGATATTGTGGATGACTTTCATTGTCACCGTTGTTCTTCTTCGTTGATTGTTGTCCTTAGTTATGGTTTTTTTTAAAATTAATTTTAAATAATTAAGTTTCTATTTTTGACTATTAAATAAAATTTATCATATAATATAATTTATTTTTTAATTAGTATACGTAATATAATTCATGCTATTCATTAGTAGTATATTTATTTATTATTGAAGTTTACTTAAAACTAAAATGTAATGTCCTTTTCTACCTATGTGGACATTGTTTAAGAGAACTAGATTCAATATCACTTATATAGTAACAATTAAGTTCAATACCCAGTTAATTAGAGATAACTTATGTGAGATATATGTAGTTTCAAATATTTTACGCAGTTTGAAATTCTTTCAAAGTTAATATAAGATTAGAACGTTCTAGCATAACTATATTTAACCTGAATTTTATTTCACTAATCATATTTTGAAAAAAAAAATAATATAGAAAATATTCATATTCTATTTTTTAAGATTTTATAGGAAAATATTGTTCGTACATAAATTTTTCAAAATCATTTAACCAAAAATCTTATTTAAAAAATAATGTTTTCTATGATTTAAGAATGTCAAATAAGATTTGAAAACATAAATATAGTTTCATAAAACATTCCAAGAATGTAAATATTAAGTATGAATACTTTTTTGTCGCAGTGGTTCGTTTAACGAGATGAAGATGCTTGTATGGTCTTATATGTGCATCTTCAGTGTTCGTATGATGACTTGTAAACAAGTATTTCAATATCGTTTGTCTTGTGTTGTTCAAGGGATTCATTTGATGAAATCTTCTAATGAGACTGTGAGCATTAGGATTGTCTAATAAAATCTTTTGAATTACTTCGTCTAATCCAATCTAGTGGCATCATTTGATACATTCTCAATATTGTCTGACCTATCACATAGTGTGAGCTTCTTACGAGTTTTGTCTGATATATCTTTTGTCTAATGATAACTTCTTCTAATGCGAATTTTTCTCATTTGATCTTCTTATATGTGCAACGTTCTTCATTTCTAGTGTTCTCTTTAGATATTTTAGCCACTTCTAATATTTCTATAACATAAACACGGATGTTGGATCGTCTCAGATCTTTTGCTTTAAGCACGTGTCATTGTTTCGTCTAACAACTTGTTGTTTGTGTCGTCTAATGTGTTGGTGTTAGTGGGTCTTGCTCATCTTCTTTATACCATAACATATTTTATAGGGTTTGTTATCATCAAAACGTATATGCTCATATCATAAGATCATCTTGTGTGTTGATCATTTGTTGACTTAACATACTAACACACATTAGGTTATTTTATACTATGTTATGACCAACATATCATGAATATAAAATGCACCAATACAGTCGATCCCCGCTCCCTTAGTTCACATGATCCTTGTTCCCTCACTCCTACCCCTACATGAGGTCATTGATCATGTTGTAGTTGAGGCCAATCCTCCTAGTTACGACCATGATCTTTCTATTGAGGACGTCCACCGTGATGCTATTGGGAGGGTTACCATCCAACCTCTGGGTCAAGGATACATTTACCATGTTATTAGTATTTTAGTTCATTATCCAAAATTAATGCTTAACATTTTTGTTGAACTTTTGTTTTATAGGTGGACACCTAACCATCATGTTATTGAAGTGATTGGTCATGTTATTAGTTCACAACTTAGGGGGTCATATTAATGGTGGACTGAATTTAAGGTGACTTTAATTATTAATTAGAACGAATTAAAAATAAACTAATTATCAATATCACTAGGCTGACTTGTTTGTTTTCATGTATTACAGAGTAGTTTGTTTTCATGTATTACAGAGTAGGGTGACTTGGGTCCTTCAAGATGAGGGCAAATAAGAAAGGTCCACGACTCCAAAGTAAGCAAACGACTATGTGACATGTTGACTAAAGCTAGAACAAGGGGCTCGAGACCTACTTGGATAGGAGAAGAAACATGGGTTGAAAGTTTGAACTATTGGGATGCCCAAAAGTTCAAAGAAAAATAAAGTCAAAACAAAATAAATCGGTCTTCAACTCGGGGTGGAACATTGCACTCAACAGACTGTAAATCACACTTGGACATTGTATTGGGCCTGGTAAGGAATATTGATTACTTATGGTTTATGTTCTTATATGTAATTGATTTTAGTTGTGTAACATATATTGTTTTTAATTGTACAACCATTGTCAAAAACGTAAATATGGTTTCCTAGTTGAATGTAATGAATTATTTCTGGCCACTCACAACAACAAGAAGGTGGTTGGATAGATAATCGTTCTTGTGAGACCAGTGTAAGTTATTGTTGGTTGTATTTCTAACTTTATTTATATTTTTAACATAATTTTTTAACATTTGCAATTCTCAATAATTATGTAGGAAACCTACCACCGAGGACTATATAATTAGATAGTTTCGAAAGATCAATTTCTAATGTCCACCAAATAAATGCAACAACAAAGCTTCAATGTTGGAAAGATGTTGGTGGAGGAAGAGTAAAGGTCGAGTATATGACACTACAAACTTATCTTCTAACTTTCACATCCCTCACTCAACCCTCCTTTTTAGCTTCTACCACTTATTACACTGATCAATTGGCTAAGAATGACTAACTTTGTCAACAAGTCAAAGAAGCAAATAAAAAAAGATGACACAACAACTCATAGTGCTGACAAAGAACAGTAAAGGATTGCATAGTTGGAGGACATAATCAGGTTGATACAACAACAACTAGTTATGATGATGGAACGAAAACTTAGCTACATTTCCACTTGTACGAGTTAGGTCTACCTTCATTATATTGCATATTATGATGATCAACCCTTTCCTTGAAGTGTAACTTTAATTACCTGATATTTCTTTTAATGTACTAAGTGTTCTATTTATTCTTCTAATTGCTTCCATTTTTTTCCACAGACACTTTCAGTTTTATCTTCAATCCGATGATGTATAATAAAACACTTTATTTTCTTAATCTTGTATTTGTATTATTTTTAGTTTTCATATATTGTTTGCACCTCCTTCAGCTTATCAAATATTCTTTATTACAATTCGCATATACATTTTAGTTCACTAGTTGTTGATGTTGATTACCTTATGTTCCTTGATTAACATTTGTTTAAATTATTTTCTTAACATTTGATGTTGTAATTCATTTTTGTTCACAATTCATATTGGGTTTGTGTTTGCATATGGATTTAGAACTAGGATTTATATTTGATTATGATTTATGATTACAATTACATATTATATTTGGATTTTTGAATTGGATTTTGGTTTTTGATCGATATAGGTAGGTTTTTAAATTCCTAATCAGGTTAGAAGAAATTTTAAATTAATATTTCTTTCATATCCAACATTGACCCAACTCACCATATACTCAAACAATTGTTTTATTTAAGCGTGGGTGTAATGTGGGCTGGATCCTCTCAATAAATACATTTATTTATTTATTTATCGAGACCAACATAAAGGCTCTTTTTTTGTTTTCACCCTACCCTCTTATTGTAACATAATTTTTTATTTTTTTTAATTGTAGCATGGGCTAGACCCATACAAATTTATGTTTTGCCCTCACATTAGTGTTCACCTAGCTCTCTCTCTATATATATATGTATGTGTATATATATATATGTATGTATATGTATGTATATGTATGTATATACCTTTTTTTCAACATTAGTGTGGGTTAGATCCATGCAAAGGTTTTATTTTTTTCCCACTCTAACAATGTCGGTGATGAGCATAACTTTATTCCACTTTGAAGCTTTAATCATAGATTCTTTGACTAAAATCATGAATAAATCAAATATTTTAATTAAGATTAATCTAATTGAGTTTATTTTGGTCTTAACTATTATCGCTGCTATTTTGGTATTTTTAGTCAGAGTAGATGGTCTAACTAGACAATTTAATGGTTACAAGAAGTAGATAATTTGACTAGAAAGTGTGAAGGAAGTGTTTACTTCTACAAATGGGTTGAATGCGCGAAAGTCCAAGTTGCTTCTTTGAATCAAAGTGGGAAATGAAATTTGAGGAGAAGAATAAGAGAATAAAATCTACAATATCTCAGAAACAGAATTGGAAGCAATTCATTAGCAAAGATATGAAGAAATAGAGTCCGCGATTAAAAAGACACAAAAACTGAGAATTTTGGAAAATTGTAACTAAGAAACTGTGAACAAAATCTAAACAAGAATACTTTTCGGAGCTATAAAAAGTTCAAGGTTCAAAGAGAAAGCATAAAGCTTCATAGCTTGAAAGCGACATTAAAAAAGCAAAGCGTTAGGTTTTCTTAATTTTTTATTTTCTTCGTTGTAATATTTTTGTTTTGCTTCCGTATAGAAGGATAAACTCTTTGGAGTTGATTTCCTTGTGATTTCGTAATGAATTTTGAGGTTTCTGTTCATTAAAGTTTTATTCTTAAATTCTTTGTATGTGTGTGCGTGTACGCGTGTGTGTCTATGTTTGTTTGTGTGTTTGTATCTAGGTATATGTGTGTGCATGTCTTTAAGTGTGTCTCTGTGTATCTAAATCTTTAAAATTATACAATTTTGATAAATTTTCTATCAAAGTACTCTAAGTCAATGTAAATTTTTCGTCAAAGAACTTTTAATAGTGGTTTCTATTCAAAATTACATAATTTCAATAAAAGTCAATGGTATGTATCTATTCAAAATTACACAATTTTGATAAATTTTATATCAAACGACTCTTAGTCGATGTTTACCTTTATTTGGAAACCAGTACTTTCTTAATTTAGTCTCTACACGGAAATATATACATTCTGAATTTGATTTCTAAATATATACATTCTGAATTTGATTTCTAAATGTAAGAACTAAGAAGGGCTTCATTTATAAAAATCAAATTAAGGATGTCATATGGATAGATGAAACTAAAAATACATAAAAAAAAAGTAGCCATGATATAAATTAAATTGATAATGTTTTACACTATTTTAAATAAGTTTTTATGTAGAATCACCAAATTAAGAATTTTACACGTATAGAGATTATATTATATTGTTTTATATTAACAATAAAAAAAATTAGTTATAAACTTTAATGTAATTATAATAAATTTAGTAAACATATCATATATAATAACAATAACAATGTAATAATAATAGTTATTATTATTATTATTATAATTGAACAACATATAGATTTTGTTTTTTTTTATTACCATAAGAAAATGTAATCACTTACATATGCACGAAAGTTGAACACACTTCCATCATGTCGAGACTGCGAACTCGTGCGTGAGACTATATATTATGGATGATCCAATAGTGGTCCGATAGCGGGTGACACGATAGGCCCAACACAAACCCGGATAATACGAAGTGAACTTTAAACCTAACTCAACCCCATAAAACCGGCTATGAGGTTGAGGTTTGCACTCACTTATATACCATGAAAGGTTCTAATCTCTAGTCAATGTGAGATCTCCAACATTGCATGATTCATTTTGCTCTTGTTTGTTGTTTTAAATCTGTTTTTAAAATAATTTTGCATTACTATTACATTACTTTTTCATCTAAATTTTTAAAAGGAGTGTTTTAAAAACTAAAAAAAAAATTGAGATGTTTTCTCGTCTAATTCTTCAAAACTGTTTTATTCAAATAATAATAAGAGCATGAAAATTTAGTATTTTTTATTTATTTCCTACTTCGTCTTTCATTTTCCATCTTTTTTGTGCTTATGTTTTCACTTTCCCTGTTTCTCGCACATAGCCAAAAAGTTCAACCGAACTTGCTTTCAAAACATCTTTGCCCAAACTTAGCGTTGAAGTCTCCTTTGAATGTGTTGCGTGTTGCTTTGAACAAACTAGTTCTTGCTACAAAGTCTCCACTAAATTCGTTATGTGTTGCTCTAACAGATTTGTTTTCGCATGCTGTAGTTCGTTCTTTCTTTATTAAACTTGGTGCTCATTGGGAACCTGGGATTAGGACTCCATTTCATGCTTTGGGTTTCCATTCAGACTTTCCAAATATGTTAGTCCAAAAACACCAGAAAAACACCAAAAAGTGGTTTGAAATAAATGTAAAAAAAAATTATTTTGAGTGGTGATATATTGATAACCTATAATAGTAAATTATCAAAATATGGTTTGAAACAAAATATATATTTTTTTTTTTACTTTGAGTCTTGATATTGTTGGAAAAATCACAACTAATTTTCCTTTTTGGTGTAGATACAAAATGTGCACGGAAGTAATAAGGTAATAATAGAAAATAGAACAAATAGAATAAAGACGCATAATTTATATCAAGTCTCTCTAGTATCTCATTAGAATTTTTAAACTCACACTATGATGAATATCTATTCTCTCATTTACTCTCTAATCTCACCCAAAAATGATGAAATACAAAGTCTCTATAGTATCTCACTAGTATATCTAATCTCACCAAAGAAGGATGAAATACAAAGTCTTTTTAGCATCTCAATTTCTAATCTCACCATTATGGTGGTTATCTATTATCTCATTTCTTTCTATGTTGCTATTTTCACTTGTTTTTATCTCTTCCTCAGGAGTTTCCTTTTATATAGAGAATGAGGGAAAAACCTCATAAAGAGTTTAATGCTCATTACATTTTCAAAAGAGATTTACAATTCCAAAAAAAGATTTACAATTCCTTTTGGAATGATCATCATTGAATATATTCAATGAATCAATTACTAATATTCATTGGTTATAATCTCCCACTGACTTAAGGTGAGATTCCCAACAGATATGACAAACTAATAATAAATTACTTTAAATTATAGTTGAAGAAAAAAATAAAATATAGATTCGTATAAAAAATGTATTTTTTTTTTAAATTATAAACTGATGTTTTTAATTATAGATTTGTCAAAATAATATTTTTTCTTTTACTTTAAATATATATAGAGGAAGTATAAATTCTTTGATAGCAAAGATATTTCTAATCATAAATTTGGTGTCTCGTGTATATGTCAATTGTTATCCTACTTTGTAAATTCCTTCACTAGAAATGGATGGTCTCGATAATTTATTTAGGTAAGTTTTGGTTTTCCACGAATAAGTGAAAAATTATGGGTAATTTGTCAGCGACACCTGTTCTAGCGAGAGAAAAATTAAATAGTGGGCAACACACTTAATGTAATTAAACTAACCAAAAACGTTAAATACATTGTGTTGTAATTTGTGTTCTTTTGAAAAGTTCTAAGACTTTATTTATATTGGATGCTAATAATATTTTTAGCATTGTTGGTTGAAGAATTCTTCGAATTAAGTCTGTGTTGTGGGTTGTTTGCCATGCAGTGTTTTAAATTCTTTGTAGAAAAACAATAGATAAATGGAATATTGACAGAGGTGGGAAAAAAAATACAGAGTTTTGTAGAGAATGATGTAGAATCTCAAACTAAACTACAAAATGGACATATTACAGTATAAATGAATATAAAGTATCAATATAGCTTTAAATCATTCATTGTAGAAACCATGTATTTATGACTCAGGTGAAGATAATAAAAGTGTGGAACATACCATGTTTACAGAATAGTATTTATGTTAAAATATTGATGGTAAGGTTTTTGTTTTTAAGACATTACAAAAAGGAGTTTTGAATATGGACACATATTTATTGTTTTATTTTCTTTTCACTGTAAAAAAAATATTAAATTAATTTCTAAACAATAATATTTATCAAAATAAAATAATATCTTACTAGTCGGTTAACTTCGAGTCTAATAAAATACAAAAACAAGTTAATTTTTCAAAAGTTAAAAATTATAAAATTAATTTTATATTGTCCTGGGCTGTTCGGTAAAAGTAAGGTCCATGACTTAGGATTTTAGGACACTCTCGAATAAAACTCAAAGACAATGACTGTGCAGAAACAATTGAAGGCAAAGTTGTTTGGTGGCTAGGCAATCAAAAGACTGTTCCAACTGCAAAATCTTACCTGTTCGAAGAGTATGCTTAGTAAACGTGATATATATATATAGGATTAAAATAGTAAATGTGATATATGTGTAGAATCTAAAATAACAAAGAAAACATGTCATTTTGTAGAACGCCAAATTGAATTTTTTGGTTTAATTCATATCAATCTTGCTGGTTTAAAACAAACTATGTCTAGAGGTGACAAAAATTATTTTGTAACATTTATAGATGATTTTTCTAGATACACCAAAGTGTATTTAATTAAACATAAGGATGAAGTTTTTGATATGTTCTAACTTATAAGGCATAAGTAGAAAATCAATTGAATAAGAAAGTTAAAAGAATTAGATCAGACAAAGGTGGTGAATATGTTTTGTTTAATGATTATTATGTTAAAGAAGACATTACTCATGAAGTAACCCCATCATATTCACCTGAATCTAATGGAGTAGTTGAAAGGAAAAATAGAACTTTTAAAGAAATGATGAATGTCATGTTTATTAGTTCTAATGCTCCTAATAATCTATAGGGTGAATCTTAGTTTACCGCGTGCTTTTTGCAAACTAGGATAGCACATAAGAAAACTGGTAAAACACCCTATGGCTTTGTTTGGATTAGAAGGTGTGGGGGAGTGGAAAGTTGAGGGTGTGAGAAAGTGAAAGTTGAAGTTGTTTGGATTGGGGTATGTTAGAGTGGATGTGTGAGGAAAGTTTATTAAAATTGGTGAGTGATGTGATGGTTGTAAGAATATTATAAATTATTTTGAATAGTAAAATTTGTAAGATTACAAATTTATCCATGTATATAAAAAAGAGAATAAATAATGATTAATTTTTTTTGCATATTTTAGTTAATTAAAATA
>Ga0123342_1006094_pt1 | contig 16951 bp, 9 predicted proteins | sample Turbeawhitnodule_FD_89960 | JGI IMG/M metagenome (GOLD analysis project Ga0123342, IMG submission 89960) | Root nodule microbial communities of legume samples collected from Mexico - Turtle bean Mexico white nodule | ecosystem: Host-associated > Plants > Roots > Nodule | place: Mexico: Nepantla... | reverse complement strand
TTTCTAATTAAACTTAGGTTTAGCCTTTTAAGTACCACTTTGCATGTTTCATCACATTTACAAAAAGACTTAAACTATGCTACTTTGACTAGAAAACTAAGAAGAACTATCACACACTAGAGTTTATGACATGTAAAAATGTGTTCTCTTGACCCCTCTTTGACCATGACTCTAGTGATTGCCTCAATGTAGCATTTTGGTGCTGGGGGCCTCTTCCATCAACCTCACTAAGAGAAAAAAATTATAAATGAAATAAATATGTAAATGATAGATATTTTACTTTCCTTACCTTAGTATTGCACTGTTAAAATGCGACTAAGAATTTATAATTTATTTCTCTCTTACTCCTTCTTTTCTTTCTCTCATCCTCTCCCTTCTCTTTATTCTATTTCTTTCCCTTCTCTTTCTTATTCTCCACTCTTATCTATTTTTTAATATATAAATAACTAATTAATTAATTTATATTTATTTATTATTATCATATATTTTTTAATTAATTAGTTTTTATTTTATTATTAATTAAATAAATATGTAAATTATAGATATTTTACTTTCCTTACCTTAGTATTGTACTGTTAAAATGCGACTAAGAATTTATAAATTTTTTCTCTCTCTTACTCCTTCTTTTCTTTCTCTCTTTCTCTTCCTTCTCTTTCTTCTATTTCTCTCCCTTCTCTTTCTTATTCTCCACACTTATCTATTTTTTAATATATAAATAACTAATTAATTAATTTATATTTATTTATTATTATAATATATTTTTTAATCAATTAGTTTTTATTTTATTATTAGTTTTTTTAAAATTAATATTTATTATTATTTTTTCTTCAAGTTTTCAAAATATATTTATGAATAATATAATTCTTATAAATTGTATATGGAAAATATTGCATTTTGATGTTACAATTTCCCATGAATTGTTCCACTACACTAAGGCTTATATTGTCTAGATGTCTTGTTATGCTTATGTGAGTGTCTTTACATGCCTTACACATAGTACTATTGAGAATTTTTGGTAGCATAGTTATGTTATTGAGAGGAATGAGGAAAAAGAAGTATGGTACGTGATATATTACATGGTGTATTCGGAAAAAATGATATACTTTTTCAATGTGAGTCCTTGCATAACAAAAGTGTAATGCAAGAGATGAGTTATGGGACTTAGTCTTGCTTAGATTGAATAATAAATCTTTCCAAGTTTTAATTTGTCCAATGAAAACTCGATGAAGTTATTGAGGTGGATTGGTTTAGTGTGTTGGGAAGTGAAAATATAACATTAATGCTACTATGTAATGGAGGAGGATATTGAATCAGAGGATAAGTTTATTATATGACATTTTTACACTGGAGAAGAAACAATGTAGATTTTTTTTTTCTTTCAAGGCATGGTGGATAATTTGTTAGGTAATAAGATTTGTATTACTTATTGGTATGTAGGCTATGTTAAATTATATTAGTATTTAAGGCATAATTAGTAAAACAAAATATTTCTTCTTTAAGGCATGGTTAACATATAATTTTATTGATTTAGAATTTAAATGAATTATGTAAGGAGCAAGAGATTAATAATGTGCATGGATTCTTGAAGCCCCAATCCATACAAAAATTGGAAAGTAAAAGGGAAAAAAAGAGTCAAAGATACATGCATAATTAATTGTTAGAGTCAATGGGAGATGTTTTAGTATTTATTTACATTAGTAAGTCAACAATGATAAATAAATGTTTATATTATTGCATTTTGATCAATGTTCCTCAACAAAATTAAAATAGTTTCAATGTAGATCGTCTAAAGTAGTCTTATACTGTCTAACACCAAAAAGATGATAATATAGATAGATTTAGTTGACTCAAGTTGTCTCCTAACGAATCCAATTGTAAATCCAGTTAAACAGTATTTGAAACATGTTTGTAAGTAATAAAAGTTAGCAATAACAGTAAAGTAAATGAGAGATTGTGATTGTTTGAATAAAAAATAAAATATAATAGACCATAGAAAATAATAAGACTCGATTGAGTCTCAAGTTCATTGATTAATGAATTCTTCATTAGTGGATATATATATATATATATATATATATATATATATATTATTCATTTAATCTCTAAACGTGATCGAATTGAGGAAACGTGCGTCAATCATTTCAATAGAATCTAATTAATTAAATATGCGTCCACTTATCCATTCAAAAGCTTATCAGTCTCTATGTATCTACTCATAAGATTTTGTAAGTCTTTTACCTCTTGAATTAAGCACAAGAGATTTTTAGAATAATGCAAACTAAACAAAAATTTCAATAAAAAAATATAGAATTGAATTATCAAAATGCGTTAAAAATATTCCAATAACAAAAATTAGAACTAAAAAAAACTAGATTGTCTAGCACAACCTATTATAAATATTGAAGAACAAAAACTTAATTGCACATAACATCAAAATTCAGTGTGAAATCACCGGAGAATCAATCCAGAAGAGTTTAACCTTCCATGTGAAGAAAAAACAAAAGAATTACAAAGAAAAATAAAATAAGTCTAGAGTGTGTTGTTGGGCTCTCTAGCCTCTCTGGTTCTTTCTCTGAAGTCTCTATTTATAGGTTTCTTTTCTTTATGAATTTGAATTGAGATTTTGTCTCCAATATTGTCTTTCAATCTTCCCTAATATAAATTGTTTCCTTCTTTTCCAAAGATTTCCTCACAGCTATCTCCTTTTCAATTTTGTTCCAAATTTTCATTCTCCTTATTTTCTCTCACATAATTTGGTTCCATTCTTGTTTCAGATATGTGATTTGGAATTTTATTAACTAAGCCTAGGACAACCAAATCAGTTGTTAGAGATATTGTAGAACATTTGAAGAAGATTTGCTCTAAATCATGTAAGAATTGCAAAGGGTTATATTTGTAAAAAATCTGAAGAATATATTTTTGCAGAGGATTTAATTGGTTTTGGATTATTTTTTCATTTTAAATGTCATCATTAAGGTACAAAATCTTTGTAGATAATTAGAAACAAAAAAGTGAGAAAATATGCTTAAAATCCAAGTTTAGCCAATAATCTCAATTAAGATCCAATTAATCCTGATTAGAAAATCTTATTTAAAATAGTGGATATGATTGAGTATGAGTTTGATACTTAATAATTATCACATGTGTTAATTAGAGGAAAAACTACGTTAACATGCAATTAACCTTGAAGAAACTATTAAATAAATATTTTAAATTTACATAACAAAAAGAAAGGGTAAAAGGCTCCCTTTAAGGTTAATTGCATATTAAAGTTAATTTTTCTTCTAATAAACACTTGTGACAACTACTTAAAGATCAAACACATGTTCAATTAACTCAACTATTAACAAAATTCAAATAAAATTAATAAAATTAAAAAATTTGTACTAAGACTATAATATTTTTTATTGTACTAAAAATAAAATATGTCAATACTTGTTGTACTAAACCAATTATTTACCCATAAAAATTATAAAAGTGATTCATTTTAGAAAATATAAAAAGATGATATAAGTGATAGGATACAATATATTTTAAAATATAATTTATATAACATAATTTTAATTATTTCCAATAAAAATAGTATAATGTTAAAATAATAATAATAATTTCATAATATGCACGAGGAAACACCTTATTGAAACTTTGAGAGAGTTTAAAGTCAAAATGGTTGAATTTCTTTACTTCAATCAAATCTAAATTACAAAGAGGAGAAAATCCGTATTTATAGGAGAGAAAGAGTGAAGTTAGTGTGTCATGCATGCTACCTAACCCTAGCTTGCATGGTAAGTTTGGGTTAGGGTTTCTAGGCAATCCCTTGCTTCCTTTTACCCTAGCTTACATAGCAAGTTAGAGTTTTTAGAAGCTTTCCATGCATTTTGTCCTTTCCGAGGGTTAGGATTATTCCTACTATAGGTTTGGCAATACAAAGCCGAAAATCAAATGAAACTACAAACTAGTTTACTATTTATAGTTTGTACAAGACTTAGGAATTTATATGTTCTTTGTTTTTTCTCTCTAAGCCTAAGTTGTGGTGGTTGACTTTGTCTCATCACATTTACCCTTTGTTTTTATTTTGTAAATTTAAAAATTTTAGTGGCTACCTTCAAGCTTAATTGTATACCAATGTTAATTTTTTCTTTAATAAACACAAATGTTAATTACTAAAGATCAAACACATGCTCAATTATCTCAAATATTAATGGAGTTAAAAAACTAACGACATTAAAATTTTTATAGTAAGGTTTTTTTTATTGTACTAAAAACAAAATATGTTAATATTTATTATGTTGAACCGACTATTTATCTTAAACTATACTTGGATTGTTTGAGATTTGTTTTTCGTTACCCCCACAACTACCATATTAAAAAATAATAATATATTCTACGTTAGTTATTGTAATAATCGACGTGGAAGATACACATACTATGTCGGTAATCGATGTAAAATTATTGTTGTATACCTCAAATTTGGGGTACAAAGTACTAGATTTCACATTGGATGCTATTTAATCAATGTAGAATGCTCCCATTTTCAACATTAGTTGAGAACATAACAACTAAAATTTAAATTTTTTACATTGAGTGAAAAATAACATTGAAAGTCTTCATTTTCAACATCAGTTCTAGAATTTATATGAAATACCTACTAGAACCAACATTGAATAATTTCATTGTACTTGTGTTAAGTACGAGTTGGAGCTTATGTCAATAATAATATGGTAAATGGTTTCTCAATACATATTAAATCACGGATTAACAATGTTGAAGATCATGAGGTTGGTTTTTGTGTTGCCATGAAGTTGCTATGTGGAGGATTTTTTGAGTTTAAGGCGATTTATACAAGATGTATTTATCCCTAAGTTGGCAATGGCTTGGGCTATGACGTGCTAGTCAATTATGCAACAGGTTAACACTATATGATGCAGTTAGGCAGTGTCACATTTGCAATAAAGACGGTGTGGACTTTGTGAGAAAGGAAGTTGGCTGCTAATATGTACAAGGCATGATCACAAAGGAAGAGTATTAGAAAGAAATAGTACAAATACATTTTATAATATGAAGAGTGAAATTGTTGTCATGAATGTGAAATATTTTCAATTTGGTCAAGTTCACAAGGCTCGCCCTAATCCACATGGTTCATTTTTAAAGGGCCAGAAAGTTCATAGGGCAAAACATCCACAAAAGTCTCATCGACTACGCCTAACCCATGGATAATTTTTTTAAGTAAAATGTATTCTTTAAAAATGAGAGTTCTAAAAATATATTTAATTAAAAAATCTTCATGTGCATGAAAAAAGTATTAAGTTGCTTTAATCTTTGACTTTTCAAAACATAATCTAATTTAAATTATTAATATTAACTTGTGTAGGCAAACAACATATGCTTCACTTTTATACAACACGCTAGAGGCCGAATCGCATGACACACCACACATTGTCACTAATTTAACATAACCTGACCTTGATTGAACTTAACCAACTTGACATAGTTCCAACCTAGTCTATCTTGACGTAGGCCTGACCCACCCTAACATAGGTCTTGCCTAATCAAAATTGAATTGGTCCCAACCTAACTTTTCATAAACCTGGTCCAAACTGGTCTAACCTCGTCCAACTTGACTTGGACTCAACCTGGTTTGGCTTGTACAAGATCTGACTTGATCTTGCATGACTTGGGCCCAACTTGACATTTTCTAACTTGGATTCATCTTGACTTGAGCCAAGTCTGACTTGACCTCCTTCGGACCTAACCCAACTTAACTTGAGATAAGCTTAACCCAACTAGCTAACATAGCCTTGACCTGGCCTGACTTGGGCCTAACTTGCCCTTAAATGACTTGGTCATGCTCAACCTAACTTGGGTTGGTGTGGCTTGATCTCACCTGGGCTTGACCCAACTTTCCTTGGGCTTAATTCAACCTAGCATGGACGTGACTGAACTCATCTTGACTTTGGTTCGACCTAATCTAACCGAGCTAGGGCTAACCCACTTGATTTAGGCTTGACCTAACCTAAATTTGTCTCAGAACCAACCTAAGTGAATGTTGCATAACTTAAGCATAAACCAAATGGACCTTGCATTAAATAGACCTAACTCGACCTAGTTTTGTCTTATCTTGGTCCAATATGATCTACCTTACATAACTTGAATTGACGCAATTTCACCTTGATTTTAAATTTTCAAAATCCAAAAAATTATCTAGTCTAAATTAAATTTAAATTCAATTAATTACAATACACATAAAGTAGCATAAATTTGGATAATTATAAAATTAACTTGATATTTAGAATTTGTTTCCATTATTTAACTCACACAATGAAAATTTTCATTTATTTCAAGAATAAATCATGGTTAATATACACATTTAAAGATCCAATGTACTTTTTTTTATTTAATTATTGGATATCATGTTATACATATGTAAAAGGTTTTATTTCAAAAGACAAAAAAAAATGAGTTGATCAACACCCGTTTGCATTGTATATCTAGTGGACAAACACAAGAGAAAAGATCACATCATTATTGCTATCACATACACAACAAAAACTTACTATTATCGTGTTATAAGTGTCTCAGAATCAATAATATTATATTGTCCGGAATATATATTAATTTTGTTTACTATATTTAAAAAATATAAGAGTAATTTATAATTACCTGTAGACATTTATTTAAAAAAAATTAAAAGTATGTCGGGGCATCTGCTCCAAACTGAAGAATCTTTTCATAAATGAAACATCTCTATAAAAGGGAGGGGTATAGATAGGCATATGGGGGTCCTAATAGTAATACTTAGTTCTTTGAAACAGTTTGAATGTTTAAAGAATAGGCCCAATACGGTTAATTTCTGAGAATATACCAATTAAATTAACGAATAATCAGCATTTGCAACCTTCTAATAACTATTATGAAATCTTTTAAGTGCCAAAATGACTTGCATTACAATTATTGAAATAAAATTAGAAAAACTTACCTCCTAGTTCAGGAAACGAATAAAGTTGAATATTAATTTATTACCCAAGCACATAATCTTATAACCCTTAACTATTTCACACATAATAATGAAGATAGCGCGTTACAAAGAGAATGTTTAAGTTGATGTTTTTAACTTTTGTTTAGCATCATAACTTAGATTTACGAAAACTTGAAGTGTTTATTTTTAGAGAAAAATAAAAATAATTTGCACCACTTTCTAAATGAAACGAAATAGTATTTATTTGTACCAGTTTTTAGTGAAAAATAAAAATAAAAAATTACTTTTTTAAGTAATTAACTTATATATGAACTAATTTGTAAAAGTTATATCATATACCCTTTTTAAATTACCATTTTTAACTTATATATAAACTAATTTTAATTTACAGAAATTCTTTTTAAAGCTGTGACAAAATTCTTCAACCATGTCATAAATTGTACTAAAAATAGAGTGTAAGTAATTTTTGCATGCTTTCTTGCTTCTTGCTATTATAAAAGCAAAATCAATTGCTATGGTAAAAATATAATAAAAGAAAGAGACTGTCTCGGGAAATTCAACTAAGAATATTACTACTAAATAATCTGTGTTTAATACCTTGAGTGAAAGCATTCAAATTTTATTAAAGGATCTATTTCATTTAATATAAGGGAAATTACACTTTTTTTTTAGGGGGTTACATTTATTCTGTTTTTTTTAATTATTTCTTATATTCTGAATAAATAACATCTTCCTCTTTTATATCTTTAATAAATAACATTCACTTTTCTTATTTTATTTATAAATATTATTAACTAAAACTTAAAGTAAAAATATGAGAAGTAAAAGTAAAAGTCAAAATTTTAAATATAAAATTTAATAAATTTCTTATAAACAAAAGATAAAATATTATTTCTATAATTAAAAAAACTAATGTCACTTTCTTAAAAATATAAAAAAAAATGAATATTTTTCATTAAAAATATAGGTGAGTGTACATTTAAAACTTATAAAAAAATATAAGTATCATTTTATGAAAAAAAGGTGAATATCTATTTTAAAATTAAAAAATATGAAACTTATTTAATAATATTAAAAAATATAAGTGCAATTTGTTGGTACTGCAATTTCCCCTTTAATATACGATGATATTTGTAACAAAAATAACTTTCAAAACACGACAAATTGATACTTTGGAACATATTAAAACCATGTCCATAGGAATAAAAGTTGTAGTGGGCTTGTGGTTTTGTACTAAGGAATTTATGTAGAAGATAAAATGACTTATTAACATATCATTAAGTTAATAGATATTTAATAAGAGTTAAAGCCATCGAAAGCAATAAATATTAGCACACTTTTTATTTAAGCTTACTTCAGTTCCAATGACTTAGATGAAATTTAAGGCATCCGAAATTTGGAACTAATATCTTTATAGATATGTAATAAATCCTTATCTAACTTCTATCTACATAAGTTTTTAATCTATGTGATTTAAATAGTTAGTAAAATCATAATGTCTCTTCTTATTGGTTCCACTAGTTAATACTCAAATTTAGTTAATGTTGCACATATCACTCTAAATTTGTACCTTAAATTTTATACATTTAATTTGTGTGTATCATTTAAATCATAATTATTTCATCATAAAAAATACTAAACAAATTAAAAATTCACCATTCATCACACAATAATATTATTCAAGTATCATAGGTTGCAAAAATATAATAAGCTGTTGAAATATAAACAATTTTTGCATTTAAAAACATGATATTAAATTCTAAAAAACACTACAGTCACTCAACAAATTAAGAGCATCTTTGAATTTGCTCAACAAACAAAACTTAAGTCACTAAAATGAATTTCGTTAAACAAGATTGTTCAACAACTACACTTCTCAAGTTTTTAAATAAATGAATTTCGTTTAACAAACAAAATGGTCACCTTATGCCCAATGACTATTATGCAGAAATCAATTCTGTAAAAGTTCACATATTGTGCACAAAACTTACAATTCTAACCAATTTCAAATGCTTAACCTTATTGAACTAAATACTTACTTCCAGAGTTATGTCATTCTAATCAATACAAATAATGAAAAACATGATTTGCATCTTAAAATAAAACAATTATTTCTTTAAAGAGCCTATAACACCAATCTTCAATTAATGTAATACAATATCACACTCATCCAATTCTGATACTTCTAAAGCAATCATAATTCCCAACCACAACATCAATAATTTTCTTTCCACATACATAGTTATTCAACCAATTTATAAACCTCATAAAAAAATTCTCTCAACCCTAATAATGTATTCTAAGTTCAAAGTTTTCAAACAAAATAACTATAGCTCAAATTTATGTTCAAGTTCAATTATCTCAATATTCATGTTCACACTCCATACTTGAAATTCCAAAATCAAACAATACACAATTCATTATTTCACATTTTCAAACCAATTTCAACATAGCTATCACTTTCTAGGACTAACTTAACTTTCATATTTAACTTACGAAATACAAAAATAATAATTTTCTTTATCTGAAAAACGTTTGAGCTAAACATCCTTAACAACCGAAGAATTTCAAAGTTCTAAATATCTAAACTGCATAATCAAACATAACCACATTTCACTACAAGACTAAATAAGAGGAGAGATTATTTTATTCAACTCACCAAATCAAGATAGATTTTTAATATAAATAAGAAAAAAAACATACGATATTTATAATGAAATACACTTTTTTTCTAATTCGGAAATTGATCTAATAAAAATGATTATTGGTTCACGGGTAACTCGAAGGTGTAAACGGATCTTAAAAAAAATGAACTAAAATAAAAATTTAGAGAAGTATTGAAGGAGAAAAAAATTAAAAAAGAAAAAGAGAAGATGACCGCATGCATGAAAAAGAAAGAATGCATGAAAAGGAAAGAATAAGAAAGTTTAATTATTAACATCCTTGACAAATAAAGTTTGTCATTTGCCACATAAAATTTGATGTAATGTTTGGTTTTAGTATTGTTCATTAATTAAATTAGAATTTTACTCTTATAATGATAAAATTAGTTTTTTATGTTATTTTTTCCGATTAGTTAATAAGATAAAATTCCAGAACAATACTGCATCTAAATACTAGAAATACTAGTTGAAAACCAAAACAATACTAGAAATACTACATCTAAATGTTAGGTAATTGTGCCCTTTCAGTCTTGGAGATAATTGATGGACTAAGACAACATCCAAATGTAACCACAATATTGCATACAGTTAAATATTCCATACAGTGAAGTTAATATAAGATGGGATCAATTTTATATTTATAGAATCATTAAATAATAACTTAAGTTTAAAAATAAAAATAATTAATTATTATATTGACTAAGTCAAATATTATTTTATAAATTAAAAAATTATTAATATATAAAATAGTTTATATTATTAATAAAAATTTATAAATTAATTTTTAGATTTATATCTAATATCACTTACCAATGTGTTAGTTACTAATTATTTTATATTTTAAATTATATTTTAATTTAAAATCTAAAATTATTAGTTATTAAAATTTTGATAATTAATATTAGATACTAATTTAAAAATTAATTTATATCTTTTTATTAATAATAAAAATTATTTTAAATATTAATAAATTTTTAATTTATAAAATAGTATTTAACTTAATTAATATATATTAACTAATTTTTTTATTTAAAATTAATTTTTTTTAATAACATAACAATAAATCTAGATTTGAATCTTAAAAAAATCTATATCTAATGTTCAAACATGATTATTTTTCCAATGATCAAAAGAAAAAAAAAGTGCATACAATTAAGTCACAGTGAGCTTATAGTAATATAATCAAACTATTGATTGGTTACTTTAAATAAATCCCACCTAGAAACCTTTTCAAAGAAAAAACCAACTTTTTGAGATAAGATGGCAAGTTTGGTAATCCCGCGTAGAAAGTTTTCCATTCTACACTTTCTAGTACAGTTCTCGTACCTTTTTTTACTTTAAAGTTTGTGCCACTTCCAATATTCATGCCAATAAATTCTTAATGTGTGTGTATAAAGTATAAATTGAAAGCTAGTTTGGTAAAGAGATAACAATTTTTAGAACACACCAAATATTACTTCCATTTTACTAACAAATTGCAAACAAAAGATTTTAAAAAAAAAACATTCTTCCTTCGTCAATTTGGCAGTACTCTGATTATAATGTCTACCCATTGTAATCTTATTTCTCCTTTTGATCCTTGTTGTAGCATAAACATTTTTAATTTGCGAACGTAGGTACAAAGTAAAAGTTCAAAATGTGAAGATATTTTTACGTTTGGCATCATACACAATTAACAGATTAATTAAAAATAAATTTAAAAATATTTAAATAAAAAATAGAAAGCGGTAAATGAATGACTACAACCAACAAATTTCTCATAATTTCATAATGTGTATAACTTTGGTAAATATTTTGACGTAGCGTTAGCACTTCAAATCAAACCCACCCCACCGATAGGAACCTTTAGTAAAGCAGAGAGGTACATTTTGGAGATAGCATGATAAGTTTAGTAATCTCGGACACAAAGTTTGCCAGAATTGTTTACCTAACGTAAGAGGATAAAGGGTTTTTAGCAAAAATATGGAATAGACTAAGTTGAAGTCTATGCACTAGTGGCTAGATTAGAAACCATCAAATTGGTGATTGTTGTGACCAGTTCTAGAAATTGGATAATCTGTCTATTGGATGTTAAGTCTGCATTCTTGAATGACATTCTAGAAAATGAGGTCTACGTGACTCAGCCACTAGGTTTTGAAGCAAAGGAGGCCAGACACAAGGTGTTCAAACTCAAGAAAGCACTATAGGAGCTTGTTTTTGCTTTATTAAGTTAGGCTTTGTAAAATGTTTAGTAGAACATGGAGTGTATGTTAAAGAATCACAATATCAAAGTCTAATATATGTATATCTATACGTGGATGATCTACTAATTACAGGAAGTTCAATGGCAGAGATTGAGCAATTCAAAAATAGATTGAAGGCTGCTTTCAAAATGATAGATTTAGGAATGCTTAGCTATTCTCTGGGAATGAAATTCGTGTACACAGATCAAGGTATCATCCTGCATCAAAGGAAATACATTAATGAAGTGCTCAAAAGGTTCAGTACGGATCAATGTAATGGAGTTAAAGTGCCTATTATTGGAAACCTGAAGCCGACAAAAGCCTTGGAGGAAAATGCAACGAATGGTACATTGTTCAAACATATAGTTTGATGCTTGAGATTCATCTATAATAGCATACCTGATATAAGTTATGCAGTTGGATTAATCAGTAGGTTTATGTACAATCTGAGAGCCTCTCATATGACAACAACAAAGCATATATTGAGGTATCTTAAGGAGACAACAGGGTATGACTTACTATTTCTAGTTGGTTTGAATGAGTTAGAAAGTTGCTTGGAGGCTTAGAGTGATTTAGATTGGTGTGGTGATAAGGTGGGAAGGAAAAACAATTATGACCACTTCTTCAAATACCTAAAAGCACCAATTTCACAGTGTTCTAAGAAGCAAACCATGGTTGCACTCTCATCTTGTGAGGCTGAGTATATAGTTGCAGTAAAGGTAGCTTGTCAATGTGTTTGGCTTAAATTATTGCTTGGTGAATTGAAGATGGATCATGTGAAGCCTGTGCAACTTTCTATGGACAACCTATCAGCCATCAATCTTGCAAAGAATCCAATTTTACATGGAAGAAGTGAACACATATAGACCAAGTTTTATTTCTTAAGGGAACAAGTTGGGAAAGAAAAATTAGAAGTGAAGCATTACAACTCCAAGGATCAAGTGACTGGTATATTTACCAAACCACTTAGATTAGAAATATTTGAAGAATTAAGAGAGTGGCTAGAAGTTAGAAGTGTTGGAGATAGCGTAAGGAAAGGTGTTGGAATAAGCTAAATTAAGAGTTAGTGTGTTAACTCTCACCGTCCTAAAGTTAGGTATATCCTAAAGTTAGGTATTTGTATTATAGGAATGTATTAGTTCATTTGTTTGACAGTTTGTATCAAGTTCAGTTTTCTTTTTTAATAAAGAATTCAGTTTCAATCTCCAATTATCTAATCCAATTCCCAAACACCCTTTACAATAAACTCACTCATGATTTCACCACAAATTCACAAAGCATAAAAACTCCTTTATAGATTAACTCTTTCATCTTGCACTTTCGCCAACAAAAGGATAAAGTGTGTGCCACTTGGAATGTAAGAGGATAAAGTGTGTGCCACTTGGAATGTTCATGTGCCAAAAATTTCACAATATGGGTTCATGTGCTGAGAAAAATTGCACACAAAAATGATTGAAAATGAAATCCACGTAAACATAATATAAATATTACTAAGGGTGGGAAATAAATCCAAATTGCCAAATCTAATTCATAATTATCCAAATTCATATTATTTTTAAGTCCATTCAAATGGATTTATCTCAAATCCAAATCCATATTTTAGGATTTTAAGTCTAATCCATTTAATTGGATATGGATTAGGTATAAATTGAATATGTTTTTGGATTATCCAAAATTTATTTTGGGTTGGATTTTGAGTTGGTCCGGACCCAGGTTGAGCCAATTTAACCAGAGCCCAAGTCGAGCTAAGTCAGCCTGAGCCAAGGTCCAACCGAGTCGACCTGGGCCTAAGTTGAGTCGAATCAGTCCGACCCCAGTCAAGCCAAGAAGACACGGGACTAGGTCGAGCCGAGTCAACCCAAACTCAAGTCGAGCCGAATCGGCCCAAGCCCATGTGGAGCTGAGTCGGCCCGGGTCTAGGTTGAGTCGAGTCGGTTTAAGCCCATATTGAGTTGATTCGGCTCGGGCTCAGGTCGTGTTGATCGCCCTGGTACCACGTTGAACGTAGTCGGCCCAGGTCCAGGTCAAGCCAAGTTCGTCCTGGTCCAAGTCGGGCTGAGTTGGCCCGGGTTCAGGTGTAGCCGAATTGGGCTGGGTCTAAGTCGAGCCGAGTCGGCCTAGATCCAAGTCGAGCCGAGTCGGCCTAGATCCAAGTCTAGCCGAGTCGGTCCAGGTTCATATTAAGTCTTTTTGAGCCCAAGTTGAGCCAAGTCAGCCCATGTCTAGATCAAGATGGATTTAATCTAATTGACAAAGTAGATTTAATTTAGATTTAATCTATTTTAAATAGATTTAAAAAAATTCAAATAAATTTAATTTAGTTAAAATGGATATGAATTTTAAATCTAGTCGATTTTATTGTATTTTGAAAAATCCAATAAATACCCCTAAATATTACTATAACATATGTTGCGACGGCATATAATTATATTATATAATTGATCATGTAAAATATGGGAAAAACCATATTTTCTCTTAATATATTCTACATTTACTATAAATATATCTAATGTGATGTTAGGCGACGTTAAATTTTTAAGCAATAACTCTCATATAGTGATGATGAGATATCAATAGATTCATATATATATTTTGTTGTATGAGTTGAAACATTTTTCAAAATTTTAATTAATGTATTTTATTTTATTTATAAAATAAATCTAACGTGCAAAGATATATTTATTGAATCAAACTATTAACTAAAGATAATTTGAAGAAAGAACTTTGTAAAAGATTCTAAGAAATTAAAATATTCTTTTCTACAATCATTATAAGGAAATAACCTATTATCTTATGTTTTTCATTTGATTTCTCGTAGTTATAATTTTGGTTGAGTAAACATGAGTCAATACACAAGGACAACAAATTGTATTTAGTGTGAATTGTCATGTCCCACTTGGTAATAGGATAGTGGGGATATGAATTATTTTATTAAAGGGGTGTAATTTTAAATTTTTAATTATTAAAATAGGTAGAATTTTAAAAAATTATTAAAACGTGTAAATCTTGTGACAACGTAAAACGATTTCAGTGTATTTGAATTGAATTCGTGTCAAGATGACATGACTTTAGTGTAATCAGATTTTAAGTAAAGCTGTATAACCTTGATACGACTTATCTATTTTAATAATTTTTTAAAATTATATATTTTTTAATAATTTTCTTGTAAAATTGTATCTGACTGGTAAAAATCCATACCATAATTTCTTTGTACATTTGATTATAATTTGGTAATGCAGATATATTTACTTGTTTGGTTTGACACCATTTGATTAATTTGGACACCTAAATTTATTTTTGATAGATACCAAATAATACAATAATTATTGAACTAAGTACTTTTAAATATTGTTCATTATTAAGTAAAGATGGAAGGATTTTGTGCTTTTTATTTATTGATTTTTCAATTTCATGTAATTTTGTATTGAACTATGTAAATAAGAGAAAGTACTTTTATATTTATAATATTAATACACTGTTTTCCTTTTTATGGATCCAACTAAAAGTATTTTAATATGGTAATTAGGTTTTTTAGGAAGAGCATTCAGAATACAGTGTTATATACTTAGTTAATTAATTTAACTTCTTAGAATTCCAGTTAAATATTCTTTATTTTGTATTCTTAACAATTTTCAAAAATACCATTAATAGATATTATCACCTAAAGATTTCAGGTGGTTTTCTTAAATCTTCATATTATATGTTTAAATTGTCTTATAAACGATCTTTTAGATTAATTGTATTGTCTTTATAAGTGATCTCTTAATTCATGTTATTAAGACATAAATCCAAATATCTATAGAGTAATAAAAAAATCTCAAGCTGATGCTGAATAATTTTAAAACTAGGGTTTTTCTTTTAAAATCTACCATCATGCAAATTTGAAATCGCATTTTCCTCCTTCTTCCAACCTTGCCAACATCAATTTCACCTTCTCACAATTGTAATGTGTCATCACTTGATTACACTACCACCTCGTGAGCTACTTGCCACCATGTAGATCCATCAACTCCAATGTACATATACTTAGGGTTTGTTTGTTTCTTTGGATGTAGTGTTCACAATAAAGAAATGAGAGGATATAAGTTATTTGGATCAAGGATTTTGTAAGGAAGAGAATGAGATGATATATCTATGAACAATAAATATCATTTCCCCTCAAAATGAAGAGATGTAGAGGGAAAACCACATCAGATGTGTTATTTCCAAATTTACCTTAATTTATTCTACTGTTGTGGTATTTTTTATTTTCCATTACTGCAAGGTTTTTTAATATTAAAAATAGTATCTTTTATTTATATAAGATGTAATTTATTTTTCAATTTTGGTATATGTTTAATATTTTAAGAAATTACTTGAAATTTTGTTTTATTTAATTTGTTGTTGTGTTTATAGTAATATATTTCTGTGTATAATTATTATGCTTATGAGTTATAATTTATTTGATAATGATTTTTTATGAAACTATTTTCTATTGTTAATAACATTATATTTTTTGTTGTAGTATTTTTTTTATTTTTCATTACTATAGGGTTTCTAAGATCTGATTTATTTTCTGATTTATTTTCCAATTTTATAGTGCATGTTTAATATTTTAAGAAATTACTTGAAGTTCTGTTTTTATTTAATTTGTTGAATACATATTCTTTTTCTAATTATAATTTTTAAATTATACCTATTTACATTTAATATGTAACACCCCGGAAAATAACATCTAACTATTACAATACAGGTTCTACATATTTCTATACACACTTGGAGTTTTTCAAAACATTCCTAATACATTATTAGGATTTGTAGAAATACAAATATTTACAATATAAGTTTCAAAATCAACGCCTTAAAACTCTTCTGATCCTCAGACAACTGTAAGATCATCTGCTCGTGTACGTAGTACAGTCATCGCAGTTCAAACACAGCAAGAAAAGCAAGGGTAAGCTAGTGAAAATAGAATTTTATAATATACGTACGCAATTAAATCAAAAGAGAAAACCAAGTTACATGATCAATTTCTCAAATTATACAATCTTCTTCAAATCCCAACATTAAAACAATCACATAGATCTCACATGGATCTACACATCCAAGAT
>Ga0123342_1006093_pt1 | contig 16954 bp, 8 predicted proteins | sample Turbeawhitnodule_FD_89960 | JGI IMG/M metagenome (GOLD analysis project Ga0123342, IMG submission 89960) | Root nodule microbial communities of legume samples collected from Mexico - Turtle bean Mexico white nodule | ecosystem: Host-associated > Plants > Roots > Nodule | place: Mexico: Nepantla... | reverse complement strand
TATTATTGTTAAATAGTTTCTAAATTGGTATCTAATTAGCAACCAAGATTTTTGCTACCAAATTTAGAAACTAAATAATTGGTAGTTAAAACCTTAGTTGCTAATTAGATACCAATTTAGAAATTATTTAATAATAATAGAAAATAATTTAGAAACCAATTTTTTTTTAGTTTCTAAAATGGTCTCTATTTTAGTTCCTATTGTAACTAATTATTTTGGTTTCTAAAAATTGGTTTATATTTCATAATTGTCTTGTGGTGATAATAATATCTAAATTAGTTTTTATTTAATGATTTTTTTAAAAATATATCTAAGAATAATTTTAATATTACAATAATAAAATTTATCAACATTCATTAATTCAATCAAATATATTACATATATCAATACATTTTTTAAATCCCCTTATTTTCCATTAAACTAAACTACATCCTTTTTCATTTATTTTCTTTCTAAATCACTTTAAATCAACCATTCACTTTTCACACCCCAAATCAAACAATAGATAAGACATTACAAAAAAGAAAGTCTAATATTTCTTGTAATAAAACAAGTTATTTTATAATGAAATATTTTCAAAATAGTCATATATCCTTATTAAAAATTAAAATTATAATAGATGATGACCATCTACTAAGTAAGGATAATTATAATAAAACTTACATATTATCGTGGATAAAAGTCACTAATAGACATTTCATTGACAGAGAATGGCATGGAACCAATCACAGATGAGTTCGAACTTGATTCCTGCTGCATGACTGCTTTTTGATCTATTCCATGAGAGAAAAATGCTGGTTCTTGAGGGGATGGTAATTCAATTGTGAGATCATTAAGATAAGAAACAACTTCTGCAATGGTAGGTCTCATATTTGGATTTTCTTGAACACATAATAAACCAATTTCAATGCATCGAATCACTTCAGTTTCAAAGTAATTTTCTTTCATATTTGGTTCAAGTATACTCAATGGTGTTTGATTTGTCCAATTTCTCCAAACCTGCAAACAATTATCGAAGTAGTTAAATATTGAAGTTGTTGCATTTTTCCTTATATTATACATAGTAAGTTATCACACTTACATTACTCATCAAGCCTCCGTCATCTTCGTTGGATTTATAAGAATTTCCATTTTTTTTTCCAGTAATAATCTCAAGAATCATAATTCCAAAACTAAAAACATCTGATTTTTCAGAGAATTGTCCAAACATTGCATATTCTGGAGACATATAACCACTGGAAAAAAAAAGAGTCAAATCATATAATGTAGAGTAATGAAAAAAGTGAATGAGTTAAGAATTTGAAACTTACTATGTTCCAACGATTCGGTTAGTTTCTGCACGATTTTGATCTATATCAACAATTCTAGCCAATCCAAAATCTGATATTTTAGGATTCATGTTTTCATCCAATAAAACATTACTGGGTTTAAGATCACGATGAATAACTTTAAGTCGAGAATACTCATGTAAGTAAAGAATTCCAAGAGCAGTTCCTTTTATAATGTTATAACGTTGATACCAACTTAACTTCTCCTCCGGATAACCTATTATATCAAATAAAATAAAAGAAAAACATTATATCTTATAGTTAATATATATGAAGTTGAATCACATGCACAGATAGTTTGAGCTGATTAAAAAGTTGAAGGTTAAAAAGTGTTTACCAAACAAAAAGTAGTCCAGACTACGATTTGACACATATTCGTAAATAAGAATTTTTTCTTCCTCTTCCAAACAAAATCCTATGAATGCCACAAGATTTTTATGTTGAAGTTTGGCTATCAATAAAATTTCATTTCTAAACTCGACTGACCCTTGTCTTGAACTTTTCGAAAGTCTTTTAACCGCTATATACCGTCCATCAAGAAGAATACCCTGTAAAGTGAAACTATTATTTTAAAATAATTATCATTGAAATATAAAGTTATCATATTTTCTTACCTTGTAAACCTCTCCAAATCCACCTTTTCCAATCTCGTTCTCAGGGGAGAAGTTATTTGTTGCTTCTTTAATCGTGACCAAATCAAATTGCAATCCCTGTAGAGTGGAACTTTCTTCCCCAACTAAACCAATATGTATCAAGTATGAAATAAGTTTATGAACTTTTTAAAGTTTTACAAATGAATGATTAAAATTGAAGTTTCTTTTAGAATTGTAATACATACAATTTTTTCTAAGAAGAATCTTGCTACTCTTTCTTGCTCTTCTCCATAGCACATAGTATAATAGAGTTAAGAAAGTCGCCAAACTAACAATGGGAACAACAATTAAGATAATTGTTCGAGATCTACTTTTATTTTCTGCACAAGAAGTTTATATGTCATTCGTATACAAATAATAACATCTGCGATTGAGTATGGATAATAATAAATAGAAATGCATTGATACAAGACAAGAAAACAAAATTAGTTAAAGGATTAATAATAATAGGAATGTCTTGCTATAAGACAAGAAACAAATTATTGCAAAGTATACAAAAAGGTATTTCATAAAAGGACAAATAATGTCTTTTGTCTCCTTAATTAAGGGCTAAGTGAGGTATTTATATCGATGATAATAGGTTTTTTTTACTATGATGAGGTTATTTTTTTTTGTTTTTACCAAAATGGAGTTTGTTTAAAAAAATTTACAAATTTAGGCAAATCGTGCCAATTTGGCACGACTTCATATGCACAAATCGTCGCAATTAGGCACGACTTCTGTCATGTCATATTGAAATCGTGCCAAGGCCTGTCATACTGAAGTAGTGACAACTTGGCACGACTTCTGTCCTGGCACACTGAAGTCGTGCCAACTTGGCACGACTTCTGTCCTGGCACATTGAAGTCGTGCCAACTTGACACGACTTCTGCCATGTCATGTATATATTTTTTTAATTTTATTGTTTATATATTGGGTAGTAAATTATGTAATGTTAAAAATTAATTTGATACATAATGTAATAAATAAGTCAAATCATAAATAACAAAATAATATAAATAAATTATTTTATTTGGATTTGTTTAAAGATATTACATATCATGAATTATTATAGAAATCTTATTTGAAAGCATGAATAATCTGTGAATTTTGTTATTTGAGATTTGTTACAGAAATGCAATTATTTATATTATTTAAATTATTCATAGTATATATATATATATATATATATATAAATAAATAAAAGTACTTACAGTTATTTAATCATTTTAATATAAATGGCATTTAAAAGAATAAACAGGTTTACGAAAAATGTATTATTTGATTTGTGATAAAAATAATTATTAGTTAGACAAAAAAAATCATAATTTATGATTTTTTTAGAATTTTGTTATTTGTGATTTGCTACATTAGTCAAATTATTTATATTATTTGACTTATTTAAAATATATATAATTTTTTTAAAATTATTTGTGATTTGTGATTTGACTTATTTGCTACATTATGTATCAAATTAATTTTAAACATTATATAACTTACTACCCAATATATAAACAATAAAATTAAAAAAAAAAAAAAAAATTATGACGTGGCAGAAGTCGTACCAAGTTGGCACGACTTCAGTATGACAGGACAGAAGTCGTGCCAAGTTGACACGTCTTCAGTATGACAGGGCAAAAGTCGTGTCAAATTGGCACGACTTCAGTATGACATGACAGAAGTCGTGTCTAATTGGGATTATTTGTGCATATGAAGTCGTGCCGAATTGACACGACTTACCAAAATTTGTAATTTTTTTTTAAACAAACCCCATTTTAATAAAAACAAAAAAATAACCCCATGATGGTAAAAAAACCATGATAATAACATTTCCGCGGAATAAATCAATATAAACTTTTTATTCCGGAAGGATAAAAAACAGAATGAAAATTCTTTTTGTTTAAATATTACTCGGACTCGACCATGATAGCAAGCACAGTATAACTTCTACTTTTTATTTCTTGTTATTTTACTTTATTTTGTACCCGAACAATTTTCAAATTCATATGTATAGAAACTAAAATAAGTAATTTCTAAATATAAAATCTAAAACATATAGATTTTATGAGTAAACAGACTAAATACATAATTAATCATTTCTAATAAAAAATATTTTAACAGTATCTGATGAACGTGTTTTTCCATTAAAAAAATTTGAAAATTGAAGTAAGAAAAATGTTATTAAATTCTTAAATATGATCTGCTACGGCTTAAAAAAATAACGAAAATCAAATCTTAATTCAGACATGGAGATGATAGAAGCATATAATATAACAGTAGACGTAATTCACCTCCTGAATTGGTTGGAGGAACGAGTCCTGCCGGTGATGGCGTTGGTGCCGTGGGAAGGGATCGAAAAAAAGGGTAAATTTCAAACCTGATGATGCAGTTTGGGTAATAAACTCTTCCTCCCTGCGATCCTGCGCAGCACCCTGGAAGATCCGAGTTTATCAAGCTATCCAGACAGCTTCTGCAATCTCCGGGAAACAGGTCTTGTGTGCACTGAGCAAGACAATAAAGCTTCTGAAATATGTCTATGCTGGTTTCCCTTGTGGCGAACTTTTTAGCACCGGTAGGAAAATGGGCTGCATCATCCGCAGTTTTGTTCATGGTGTCATAGAGTAACCTCTTGAAGCTTTCTTGGTTGGTCATATTGGTGGGGTTCCAAAGGGCATAGCCGGCTTGCATGGTTAGGGTGGAGAAGAAAGAACGGTTCGAATACCTAACTATGCACTCGTCGTAATACACCACTGCTGCTTTGGACAAGGTGCAGTCTGCGTGTGTGGACAGTCTCTGTGTTGCGTTTCCGACACAGTGATTGCATAGGTCGGAGGGGATGTCACCCCTACACATGAATAGTCCGTACACTGTGTCGGATGAGTTTGTCCCCGCCGTGACGGTGTTGTTGAAGAATTCGACATTGCTGGAGGCTGTGGAAGATAAGGAAGAGAAGAGGGTTGTGAGGTCCCTCTGGAAGGTGCTATTGGGAGTGAATTTGTTTGTTGAACAAACTTGGTACTGATAAGAAAGGCCCTGTGCTCTGGTCGCAGTGAAGTTGAGGGTGATAGAAAAGATTAATGGTATCGCATATTTGAGATACCAAGCCATGGATGAGTTCAGAGTCTGGTTCTTTGAGTCTGGTTCATATGATGAGATGGGGTAGAATTTAACGATCAGACACAAAGACTTTTATCTATGCTACCAAATTTCTCTCGTACCCGTAACTCGGTCACAAGTCTATGATTAATAAATGGTAATGGATTTTATTAAATATTTTCTATAGGATGCTAACAACCGAATAATCATGGAGATGACGTCAATAAATATTGTTTCTTTAATAGTCTTTTTCTTAGTATATTTTAAGAATTTAATTATGTTTTTTTTTTTCATCAGAGTTTGCTATTTTCGTTAAATAATAATATAAGTTTTATTTTTATTAAATATGTGTCATTCTCTATGTCTTGTATCATAAATGGAAAAGGAGCATATATTTCTATTTCTCTATGTATAGTAATTTTATTATAATTTAAAATAAAAATTTTACATTTTCTTTATCAGATAAAAATTCTTACTTATAAATTATAACAATAAGTTGTGGCAGAGAAATATCTCCTCTAAATTTCCGACGCGAACTCAACACACCATTAAATGAACAGAAATAAAAAAAATGAATATTTTATATAAATTCGTAACTTTATCTTAAAAATAAGTCAATTTAATAAAAAGTTAATTAAATGGCAATTAAAAGTCTAAATATATCTCTATCAGAAAATGAACGAAAAGCAATACAACAAAAAATTGGACCAACATTGCACTGGAATCATTTTGAGGAGACTTTTGGTCCGTCTTCCATCCTAAAACCTTTATATAAATAAAAAAAATGAAGAAAAAACAGTACAACAATAAAATTGTCCACACATGGAGTCCGTCAATCTAGGGAGACTTTTCATCGTTTATTTTCAAAGTTTTGTTTACAAAATATTGAAATTATTTTTTAGCTTTCCTATGTACTGTACAAAATTTGAAAAAAAATACAAATAAAATGATTTTTTAAAATAAAAAAATAAAAAGATTACCTGCTAATATTTTATGATTATTAATCTCAATTATGGTTTTGACTGTTTGGTCTTTCTATTACCTTTTTTTCTTATTATAATCAAGTTTTTTAATTGAACTTTCAAAATTTAGATTTATTAAAATAATTAGATTTTTTACAAGAAATAATTAAGTTTTAAGATGATTTAAAAGGTCAAAATTTTCATTAAATTTAAATGTGACTCTGTGATTCAGTCGTTGTATACGTAACATTGAGGGAAATGAAAAAAAAAATCATAAGATAAGGCTTGGAGAAGTTATTTAAAATATGAGTGATATGTGTCCCCACTAATGGGCCAGCGCTTGGCCTTTACTCTAGCCCGTCTTTATAGGATAGATAGAACTATTTTTTCAAGGCAATTGCTTCCTGCACCATATTATTTATTACATGCATCCAACGCGAAATTTAAAACTCAATATTGTCTTTGATTTTATTTTTGCTTACGGATGCACAAATTCGGATGTGAGTTTTATACATTGTGGATTTCAAAATATGGAAGGTCATTTTTGTATTTCATTTTAACTTCTGGATGGTCATATCCGGAAGTGAGTTATGAGTTTCAGATTTCTATATCCAGAATGTGTGATGTAAATGGTGTTGAGGATTGAGATCTGGAACTCATTTATGTTTGCTTATGGATCTTGACATCCGAAAGTCATTTATGTTGTTCAAGTAAGTTTCTGGATTGTGATATCTGGAAGTGACATATTAGTTTTGGATTTGTATATCCGAAACTTTATAATTTGACTTACGAATATGAATATCCGAAATACAAAAATTTTAAATCATTAAGGACAAAACGGACATTTCATGTCAATGTGTTGGGTCAGGGAGAATAAACTTTTTTTTCAGTTCTAATTTTTTAACAGGTCCTTAACTATAAAGGTTTATATGATCGATAAGAACCTTGGCCTTAACTCATTACGAGATCAGAAAGATAAATATTAGGGGTAAACTAAGTAAATAAGGTAATGTTCTTTTAGTTCTTTAAATAGGGGGGTGGCATTGCGAGGCGGGCCATGCAGATCGGTCTGCGACCCGCTATCAAAAAGTGTAGGGCGAACTCACTAATCTAGCGATCTGCTTTGTCCCGCCTCGCATAACCCGCTTTGACCTGCTGGCCCGCGTAAATAAAAAAATAGTTATTTAAATTTTTTTTGTAAAAAAAGATCATACCCCATTCATCTATTATTGTAGTGTGACATATCTTTTATTTTATTTTAAAAAAATTGAATTTAATGTACTAAAAAAAAGAATGTTTTATTTTAAAAATCTAAAGGAGTTAGTATTAAGAGTGATAGTGGATTTAATTTTAAGTAAAGTCTTATATTTAAAATTTGTTAATAAAAAAATAATATAAAGAAGAGATTTCAATAGGATAGTTAAAAAATTAGTCATTTCATTAAAATATTTTGTAGCAAAACTTTGATAAGATACTCTTATACATTTACATACATATATAGGAAAAATAGATGCAAAGCAAAACTTTATTATTTTTAATCAAACTTTCTAACAACCTTCATACTTGAATTTATATTTTTATCTTAATTAAATGAATTGAAACACAGATATAATTTTAATTTTTCAATAATAGAAATAAGTTTTTTTATAATTAATGAAATTTTAATTAAAAAAAATCTTGCGCAGGCTGGTCCGCATGCTTGCGGGTTACTTCTTATGCGGGGTGAGCCAGTGAAATAAGTCTGCACTTCTAGCATGGGACGGGCCAACCCGACCCGCATTTTGCGGGCCAAACGTGGGATAGGCCAACCTACATTGTCACGCCTACTTTTAAACATAATTTTTTACAAATAATCGAAAACTAATTACCTTTTTGTGTTTGGAGAATAAATCTCTTTTTCAATCGAAATAATTTATTTTAATAATGATTGTACAAAGAGCACATACGAGTCTATCTTTCTTGCTCTTGAAATCAACACCATTTTTACTATGAAGGCATGGGAATATTCAATAGAAAAATGATACATTGACAACCTTGCTCCAGTATACAATTCTTTTTCTTTGTCTAAAATTTCAATTTTTATATAAAATAACAAAAATACCTTTTCTTTATATTATCAATTAGAAGTTGTATAGTGGAGCAAGTTGTCAATATTCAATATTGGCTCAAGTACTAATCTCCTTATGCTACTTTTCTTATATGATTAGAGAAAACATTTTGGTGATGGAAAATGATCAATTTCAAGAATCGAATCCTTGATCAAAGATTAGACTTCAATTAGATCTATGAGAAAGTACATGACATACTCCATTTGATCATAACTCAAACATGGTTGGATGTCATTGTAGGTACATGTATGAGCACACTTCAGTTCCATTAATGATTCTCAAATACATCTTAATTTTGTATAATAGGATGAGACTAACATTGTTATTCAAAGATTTCTTAGATATCATTCCAATTTTGCTTAACTAAAGAACAATGCAGAACACTCACCTATATGTCGTTTGAAAGTGAGTTCAAGATCCATCAAACAAGTTGTTCTTGCAAAAACAAAGATAATATTTATCGGATCCAACAACAAGTTTTGAAATGAAATCATCTATAAAGTGATATTTTTTTATGACTGAAAGTGTCATATATCATGTGGAGAAAGGGTTGGATTATCCATTCCCATGAAGTGCATTAATGATCTTTACAATATTCTTTTCCAGCTTAAAATCTTTTATTATCTTATAAAATTATATTTCTAACATTCTCATTAGAAAATATTGCAAATATACATTAAAAGATTATGATTCAAATCTTTAACATAAAGTGTCAAATGAAACTTTATTATACTTTAAAATTACATAATGCTATCAAGTGTTAAATAGCAAATTATCTAGGGTAAACATCAGTTGTTGACATCTCATTGATAGCTTTACTTTCACTTGATTTTTGTTGTATATCCACATCTTGATCCATTGTACATTTGTGTAAGAAAAATGCTGGTTTTTGTGGAGATGGTAATTCAAGTGAGTGATTATTAAGAAAAGACATAACCATTGCTATTGGAGGTCTAACATCTGGATTTTCTTGAACACATAATAAACCAATATGAATACATTTGAGAACTTCCATGTGTGAATGATTTTCTTTTAAGTTTGAGTCCAAGATGCTTAGTAAATCTTGATTCTCCCTTTGTTTCCATACCTGTATTAGTTAATCAAGATAAATATTCATATATATCATATATATGTTATTTTTTTTATATAAAGTGTGTATATATGATTATCATTTAAAATTTTGGACTATCATACTTACATAACCGAGGAGGCCTTCCACACCATTGTGTGATTCATAAGTATTTATACTTCTTTTTCCAGTAATAATTTCAAGAATCATGACACCGAAACTGAAAATATCCGACTTCTCAGAAAATTGTCCCAGCATTGCATATTCTGGTGACATATAACCACTGTAGAACACAAATACCATTTAGTTAAAGCATAGCACACACAAACATGAGATCAAGAAGAAAATATGTAGATGAGAAAATCTTACTATGTTCCAACAATTTTATTGGTATTTGTGCAATTGTGATCCATTTCAACAATTCTTGCCATGCCAAAATCTGATAATTTAGGATTCATATTTTCATCTAATAGAACATTACTAGGTTTAAGGTCACGATGAATGATTTTAAGTCGAGAATAGTCATGTAAATAAAGAATCCCCAAAGCAGTTCCTTTTATAATTTTGTAGCGTTCCAACCAACTTAATTTTTGTTGTTGAATACCTGGATTTCAAGGAATGAAGAATGGATGAGGAAAGTAAGTGAAACATGTTTGGTGGTTAACCACTTGAATAAATTTAAATATATAATGAGTTAAAAAGCTTACATAATATATAAAACACATTAACTAATGATTTTGTTAAGGTTCAGGGGTCTAACCAAACAAAAGGTAATCCAGGCTCCCATTTGGCATGTACTCATAAATGAGGATTTTCTCTTCGCCGTCCAAGCAAAACCCAATAAATGTTACTAGATTTCTATGTTGCAATTTGGCTATTAATAAAACTTCATTCTTAAACTCAACTGAACCTTGTTTAGAACTTGTTGAAAGCCTCTTAACAGCTACATGTCGTCCATCACAAAGAATACCCTAAAATTGTGTAAACCATTATTAGTTTGTTAAAAACTAAATTTGTTAAAACAAATCATATATGATACATGTTATCACAGTTTATAACATACTCTTTTTGTTTGGTTAGACTTATTTGAAATCACAATTTTGTTGGTTCCACTTAAGAGTTTACCTTGGGTTTTTTCAACTTCCCAATAAATTTTAATACTTTCTCTATTTTTTCTTTAGTGTTGTTCAAAGTTCTTTTTTGAGTATACTAATAACTATAATAATTTTGTATTATAATAAAATATTAAAAATTTAATTTTACCTTTTGTTTTTTATATTACAATTATTACAAGAAAATCATGAAATAGAAACCAATTTTTAGATACAAAAAATTATTAGTTGGTATAGTGACTAAACTAGAGACAATTTTAGAGACTAAAAAAATTTTGGTTTTTAAATTAGTTTATATTATTGTTAAATGTTTTCTAAATTGGTGTCAAATTAGCAACCAAAGTTTTTGCTACCAAATTTAGAATCTAAATAATTGATAGCAAAAACTTTGGTTGTTAATTAGAAATCAATTTAGAAACCATTTAACAATAATAGAAACTAATTTAGAAACTAAAATTTTCTAGTCTCTACAATATCTCTAATTTAATTATTTTTGGTATCTAAAGATTGATTTTTATTTCATGATTTTCTTGTATTGAATAAATACATATGTATGGTAATAAAAACATTGATAAAAGATAAGGATATAAATTTAAAAAATGGGACACTAGAAAGGAAATGAGGAATAAAGAGGGTTAAAACAAATATGTCTTAAAATGGTTTGTTGTTGCTTCTTTAAAAGTTTTAAAACATTTACTAACCTTGTAAACTTGTCCAAATCCACCTTGTCCAATTTTATTTTTGGACGAAAAATTATCTGTTGCCAAGTTTATAAAGTGCAAAGCAATAATTAGGAATTGAAATTCCACAATACATACAGTTTTTCCTGAGAAGAGTCCTGTAGTTAGTTCTTCTTGTTTTTCTCCTTTGCAAATACCAGCAAAAGGAAAGCAGTAACACAGAGACAGTGGCGAGGACAACAATTAAGATAATAATTGTTCGCCATCTACCTTTTTTGTTTCCTACATAAGAAATAAGCACTTGCCATTCAGGCACCATGATAATTGTTAATTGGAAATGCTGGTAAAATTCTTATTTTTGTTTGATTTTGTTATTTTTTATTATTAATTTTGTATAAGAATTAGAACACTTTCAATATCTCTTAATTTAATTTAATTATTTGTTAATAATAAAAATAAAAAACCGCCACGCTATTATAATAAGAGAACAAAATATAAAAATCAAATAATAAAATACCACTACAAGAAAATTATGAAATATAAATTAATTTTAGAGACAAAAAAATAATTAGTTACTATAGTGACTAAATTAGAGACTATTTTAGGGATAAAATAAATTTTTGTTTCTAAATTAGTTTTAATTATTATTAAATGGTTTCTAAATTGATATATAATTATTGTTAAACAATTGTAGTTAAAATCTTGGTAGCTAATTAGATACCAATTTAGAAACTATTTAACCATATTAACCAATTTTTTGTTAGTTTCTAAAATAGTCTCTAATTTAGTTACTATTGCAACTAATTATTTTAGTTTCTGAAAATAATTTTTATTTCATGATTTTCTTGTAGTGTACCTAATTCTATTAAAAACAAAAGTTATTATTAATTTATTATATCTATTATAATTTATATATCAAATCATTTTATTTAAAATTAAAAAATTAATTATATTAATACCGTTTAAATCTTAAAAATACATTTTTTATTTAATTTTTGTACTTTTTAAAAATATGTTAAATTATATATTGGTTTCACATCAGATTAGGTTTGACCAAAAAATTGCAAACCACTTAAAAATTTAAATAAGACTGGATCAGCACAAATTTATTAGGAGATGATCGGTCAAGTTTACTACTCCGTTTTCAAACTTGTTTGAAAATATTAATAAATTGTATATTATAATAATTTTTTTTTTTAAAATGTATATTTATAATAATTTTACATATTTTTTCTTATATTTTCATATAAACTTCTTTAATTATTTAGAATATATTTTACAAAAACTAGCTAGAAATTAGCTTTAAAACTAAATTGAATTGAAAGTTGATAAGCAGTAAATTATAAATATTTAGTAATTATTTGCTAAAATAACGAATAAAAAATAGACATTTTAACATGATGTTTCATATAAATTTTAATTTTATTTTAGTGGAAAAATATACTTTACAATATTTATAATTTTAACATTCTTTATTTTTATTTACAGATTAATCATTTAACTATTTTTACTTTTAGTTATCATGATTTATGTTGTGCATTTTAACATTTATTTCCGAATAAATCCAAAATATTTCCAGTCAATTTTAAAATAAAGTAAAAATATCATAGTTTATAAGTAGATATTATACTTTTATTATATAAAAGAGGTATACTGATAGAGACGACATATGTTTGGTGGAGGGTTGCTATCTCCCACTAGTCATCTCTAATATATTTTTTAATACAATTTTGTTTAGCAAAAGACAATAAATTATAAAATGATAATTAAAAATTAGTGTTATATAAAATTTTGTATTTATCAATTTCAGTATTTAAACTCTAATGTGAAACACAATAAAATTAAGAATGCAAATACTGTAACATAAATATATTGAAAACTAATTAAGGAATATTAAAAAGATTTACCTGGTTTGGGAATTTTACATAGTTGAGGGATATTGGTTAAAAAAAGAAAAGAATTATTAAAAATTATGAGAGCAGATTAAAAACTAACAAGAGAGTAATTTTTTTTTTGTATTTTAATAAAATAGGTTATTTTAATTCTTTACCGATTATCCTCGGTATATTAGTTATTCACTTTAAAAGAAAAGAAAGGGCGGATGGTTCTAAACAATTGTTGATCAGTGGAATGTGTTTGTTAAATTATACTAATTATTTTTCTTTTCACAGAAAATAAAACAATCTTTCGTGGCATAATTTGTTCAAAACTTCATCAAACATTAGTTCTATAACGTATTTTAGAAAGAGTTTACGTATGCATGCAAATATTGCAGGAATGGGAAGATGACCTGTATCTGGAGAAGAAGAATCTGGCTTGCGCGCATCAACCAGAACTAGAGAAGCTTCACTGTGAAATGGGGACAAGCCAAACATAATATAGCAACTTGGATACAGTACTTTTCCCTCTGGACTCCCCAAACAACACCATGGAATTTCTGTGTTGAAAATGTTTTGCAAACAGGCTTGGCAATCAGGATTAGATTGATCTGCGGTACATTGAGCAAGAGTATAGAGGGTTTGGTGATCATTCAGTTTTACAGCTTTTGTTCCATAATTCTTAACGGTACTGTCATCTGTCAATCGAACCAGTTCAGATAAAGTATTGGCCAAAGTCCAAGTGAAGAAACTTTGCAGCAGGGTGGGGTTGGAAGTATTGACGATATTGAAGTGGTGATAGGTAGGATTTGTGTCCTCCGTGGAGAGAGAGGGACCATGGGAATAGCGAAGCATGCAGTGATTGTACCAGACGATAGCTTCTCTGGAAGAGGGACACTCTGAGGATATTCTTTGGATTGCTTTTAGGACACATAGCTGGCAGAGGGTAGGGTTTAGTTCCCCGCGGCACATGAAGAGGCCACTGACGGAGTCGGAGGGGTTTCTTCCGTCGACCGTGGTCTTGAAGAAGCCGGGGTTGGTGGTGGCATTGGAAGACAAGGAAGAAAGGAGAGCCCTGAGATTTGATAAAAAAGCGCTGCTGGTTGTTTCGTTTGAACAATTGAGGGAAAGATACGCAGGATCCAGTGAGTAGTTTGGTTCTGCGTTGGAAGAATCTGTTACGGGAACAAGTTGAGATGGTGCCGGAGCGATACTGGGGCGATAGAAAGGGTACAAGTCATACCTGATCTTACAACTGGGATTTCTAAAATTCCCTGATACAGCTCCTTGGCATGCTTGCAGACCATATAATATAGTAGCATTTAGACATTTTCTACAATCTTGGGGTGAAAGATCAGGTGTGCACTGAGCTTCAGAATAAAGGGTCTGAAATCCAGATATTCTTGCTTCCTTTGTGGCATACTTCTTGGCGCCAATGGGAAAATTGGCTGCTTCATCTGCCGCTTTGTTAAGTGTTTTGGAAAGCAAACTCATCATTGAGTGGTTGTTCATGATGCAGCTGCTCCCAGGTGAACTCGTGTCGGCAATGGAAAAGAAAGAGTTGTTGGAATAGCGAATCATGCAATCATCATTCCCAAACATTGCCTCTTTGGACAAGTAATTACAGCCAAAATCCGGGGGATACAAATCTTGGAATATTGCTTTGGTTGTGTTTGCGACGCACTGGGTACAAAGGTGAGGAGGGACGTCACCCCAGCACAAGAACATTCCATAGACTGTGTCGGAGTGGTTTCTGCTGCCCACTGTGGTGTTGTAGAATTGCTTGTCAGCTGTGGCGTTGGAGGTTAAATAAGACAGAAGGGTCCTCAAGTTATTAAATTGGAAGGTGCTGTTTGGAGTAGATGTACTATTGAGTGAATTTGAACACTCGCAATAGTCGTACTGTGCTTTAGTGGTTGCAAAATTGATGAAGGTGAGGAGGATAAAGTGGTATACAAGGCTGAAATAAGATGCCATAAACCTGTTTGTTAATCTTGGATAACTGTATCTCTATGAAGCCATGGATGGATATAATGCTGCAATATATCGTTTTGGCAGCTGTATATTTATGGTTATATGTGGAGTATGTAGTCAACTTAAATATTCAATTTAACCATGGTTGCACTCACAAGTCAATCAATGAAGCAGCAAGTCAACTTAGGTGGTGTATTTCCATTTCCAAGAGAGATTCCAGTCAATAAGTATGCGCGTTAGCTTTACTCCTACCATTTAATTTTGTTGGTTGAATTTTCTCTCTTACCTAATGCAATGAAATTTCATTTTGAATTCTGTAATTGGTAAGACCGGCCGACTCACTCAGTCGGTCTAAGCAATGTTAAGGTGGTCGCGTGACGACACGTGGCCGACCGATCCTTAACGTTTAGTCAATGATTGACCAAGTTAGCAAGATTAATCCATGGTTAATGGTTGCTTAGTGCAACTCTAAACATAAACCAAATCCCTAATCTGACCCATCAATGAAGGCTCATTAAGGTAATATAAATAGCATGCATTTTAAGGAGAAATATACGTCATTATTTACCAGTACTCTAACACCTAAATGCTAACGCTTCGACTGACTTGAGCGTTTGAGTGCCTTCTGTAGATACTATCCCCGCCTGTGAAGCCAGACAACTGAGAGGAGGAAGGTGTGACAGAACTTTGAACATTGTAAACAGACCGAAGTGAAAACTAAACCAATCATTTTCTAGACCCGTTCAAAAACATCTTCCATTATAAGAAAATTCTCCACACTTATATCGTATTAAATTATTTAATGATGAAGACAAAATTGACTTATTTCTAGCTAAAAAGTTAGCTGATTCATTCAATTTTGTTGATTTTTTTTGTTACACTAGGACAGGCAGACCCATTCACAGATTTGATACGAGGAAAATGTTACAAGAATATCCTTCAATTTTCTCACACTCTTTAAATACTTAATAAAATACTAATATTTTTATTTTTCTAGTTGATTCATTCCAAATTTATATTTTTAAATAAATTTTTTATATTATTAGTATTGACTGGGTGATTAATAGAAAATGAGGTGGTTTTGTATCGTCCCTCCAAATTTAAAATAAATTAAATATATCGAATTCAGTTATAATTATCTATTTTCAACGCAACCCAAATTTTATGCCATCTTTAGAAGTTTCGAAGAAATTGATGAATTTGACAATAATAAAGGGGTAGAGAAGTTTCAACGAAGCCTATTTCTTTTTTTAACGTCAGATGGGAGGGTTTTATTCATCGGTTTGAATCAGATTTATTAAAAAAAAATTATTAGTTTTAATTAGTTTATTTTTTTTAATCACATTCTAAATCTAAATAACCTAATTAAAAAATTTCGAGCAATTTTGTATAAAACATAAACACGATTAAAATTACTGAATACTAAATTCACTATTGAAAGATGAGTGAGCTTACTAATATATTTCCGATTTTAGATAAATTGATTATTAAAAAAATTATTTACTCTCGTACAAATGATTCTGTGTCAAATATAAAGAGAAACATGTGATTGTGTGTGAAATATCCAATATCCTAAAATCTTATATATAAACAAATAAATTTCTCATAAAAGTTTTAATTACGGAAACATATACATTTTCTATGCCTCATTTTTTATACCAATTCAAATATTTAATTAAATTAAAACATTAAAAAAGTTATCTCTTTTCATTAATATATATTAAAAAAGGTTTAAATATATTTTTAATTCTGTAAACATAACTCTTTTTACTTTTAGTCCTCCCAAAAGTATTTGTTAATTTGATTTTTTTATATTTTCTAACTGTTGTTTTTATTTCTTGTTATTAATTATAGTTAATTAAATACAAATATACTAATCTATATAATTAAAAGTACAAAGAATATTTTAAATTAATATAATATTTTTTTAGACAAATACTTTAATTAAGCAATACTTTTTAAATATAAATATAACTATGATATAGGTTGAGTGGGTGTTGGATTTACTATCTCTTTTGATGAAATGCAATGTAATCAATGAACCAAAGTGGTCCTAATCCTACTATTCCTATTACCATCACATTATCATCAAATGCCTAATCAAACTTAATTCATA
>Ga0123342_1006092_pt1 | contig 16954 bp, 22 predicted proteins | sample Turbeawhitnodule_FD_89960 | JGI IMG/M metagenome (GOLD analysis project Ga0123342, IMG submission 89960) | Root nodule microbial communities of legume samples collected from Mexico - Turtle bean Mexico white nodule | ecosystem: Host-associated > Plants > Roots > Nodule | place: Mexico: Nepantla... | reverse complement strand
TGGAGTCTCCATCCTCTAAGTGGCGTGATCATCCAACCAATCCTCCATCTTCATGAGCTTTCTCTTCTCCTTCCTTCCTTCTCTTTTTATGTTCATGTCTTAGCTTGTTTCCTTTGTTTTTCAATTCGGTTTTCTAGTGTTCTTGTTGTTTTGTTTCGGTTCCTTTTTCTATTTGCTGTTCCTCATTGTTTCTTCTTCTTTTCTAGCTTAATTGTTCGGTGCAATTCTGTTCTTATGCATTTTGTTCGGTACTTTTGCCTTTTCATTCAATTTGTTCAGTTCAATTTGACAATACATGGAACTTCCATATGATTTTGGGTTTTGGTACTAGTCTTGGTGAGTTCTTGATCATAGAACATTGATCCAATTCTATCATAAAGTGCCTATCTCATATCCAACTCAAGATGATTCCTAAGAATGTCAAGAATCATTCATATTATGCTATTGGAATCATATCATCTTTAGTTCTAATATAATGAAGTTTTTATTTGATTTTCATCTTATTGGTTATTTACTTTTATTAATTATTTTTTGGCTTTCTTATATGTCAAATTTCATGTTCACATAGGCTAAAATATGCTTATGAATTCTCGACCTTCCGGCTTGTTAGGTTTTATTTATACATAGTTGTGCTACTTTGAATTAACATTGATAAAGAAAATAGTTTGTTGTTGTCTTATTACGATTTAACTTAAACCAAAATTCATTATCGAAACTGAATCGTTTGATTGGATAGGAACTCATCCCTGATGAAAACATCTTTGATTTAAATTGGATAATGTTGTTTGCAATTATAAATGGACAATATGCATTTGCACTATGATAAACAAGATAAGTTCTCACAAAAATTTACCTCAAGTGTAAATTTGCTTAATCGAGAGACTTGATTCAAGTGAGATATATTTTCGTGAGGAATTCACTTGGAGTGCAAACTTCCTAGGTCGAGAAGATTAAATTTTGAGATAGACTCTCGGGAATGTGTCATATGGAGTGAAAGCTTTCTTGGCCAGAAGGTTCAAGTTAGATAAAATAGACTCTCTAGAGGGATTCACCTGGAGTGAAAACTTCCTTGGTCGAGAGGTTCGAGTTAGATGAAATAAACTCTCAAGAGGGATTCACCTGGAGTGAAAACTTCCTTGGTCGAGAGGTTCAAATTAAATGAAATAGACTCTCAGAAGGGATTCACCTGGAGTGAAAATTTCCTTGGCCGAGAGGTTCGATTTAAATGAAATAGACTCTCGAGAGGGATTCACCTGAAGTGAAAACTTCCTTGACCGAGAGATTTGATTGAAGCAACATATTGGGAATTTTTCTTTATATGAATAACTTCTTCGTTAAATAGTTCGATCTTGGTAAAAAGTCTCTTTTTAAATGAGAAATCATCCTTGACCAAAAGATTTTATGTATAATGATTGATTCTTGATATTACATACAACTCTTAGCTAAAATAAAACTTCAAGTGGCTTACATTCCATTTTCTCGGTATGGCTTTTCCGTCAAGTGTTTCCAGTCTATAGGCTCCGCTTTGTAGATTTTCAACTATTCTGAACGACCCCTCACAGTTTGGTGCTAATTTTCCTTGAGTTGAATCTTTTCTTGCTTCCGTTCTCATTCTCCATACTAAATCTCCTTCATTAAAAAATCTTGACTTGACTTTTGCATTAAACCTTTTGCATGCTCTTCGCTTCATTGCCTCTTCTCTTATTTTGCTTTTCTTGAAGTTCTTCAATCAAATCTAAATTTGTTCTTAAACATTCATTCTTTTATATCCCAATCTTCTATTTGTCTTCGCAATGTTGGCTCCCCTACCTCGACTGGTATCATGGCATTAATACCATATGTGAGGTTGAATGGAGTTTCTCCAGTTATTGTCTGTGGCGTGCATCTATATGTCCATAATATTTCAAGTAACTTCTCGGCCCATAGGTCTTTTGTGCTTCCAAGTCTTCTTTTTAATTGGCCGAGAACGACTTTGTTGACAGATTCAACTTGCCCATGTTTTTGCGGATATTCAATTGAATTTGTTATGGACTTAACCTCCAAATCTGCATAGAATTCCATATGTTTTTTTATCAATAAATTGTCAATCATTATCAGTTATTATGGTACGATACCAAATCTACAAATTATATTTTTCCAAAAAAATGTTTGAACTTGTTGAGCTGTTATTCCTATGAGAGTTTCATCTTCTATCCATTTTGTGAAATAATCTATTGCAACCACTAAAAACTTTGTTTGTCCTCTTCCTAGAGGAAATTGACCTAGAATGTCCATACCCCACTTTGCAAACGGCCATGGTGAAACAATTCCTTGTAAGTCCTGAGATGGTATGTGATTAAGATTACCAAACTCTTGACATTTCTTGCAAGATTTAACACATTCATTCCAATCTTCTCGTACCGTCGGCCAGTAATACCCAACATGTAGAACTTTTGTTGCCATTGTTCGCGCAACACAATTTAGTCTACAAAGTCTATCATGAAGCTCTCAGATAATGTATTCAGTTTGTTCTTGCGAAAGACATTTTAATAATTGAGTCCAATGTCCCCTCTTGTATAGCTCATCTCCTATTATAGCAAGTTTGGCAGCTTTTCTTGCAATTCTGATATCATTTTTGACACCTTGCTCTTGATTCTTGATCACTTCTTTATATAATTTGATCCAATCATCTTTTGTTATTGTCATTGTCGAGCACTCTTCTACTTCAACTTTTGAACTATTCATGGTTTGTTGTATTATTGAATTATGTTGAGTTTATCTTCGTTGGCTGGCTAGTTTGGACAATGAATCTGCTCTTGAGTTTTTTTCTCTCGGAATGTGCTCAATCTCAGCCTTACTAAAGCTTTGCATGATGTTTAAAACTTTATGATAATATCTTAATAGTAAAGGATCTTTTACCTGATAATCACCCTTTATATGTCCCACTGTTAGTTGAGAATCACTTTTGCAAATAACCTTCAGGACTCTCATGTCTATGGCAAGAATTAAACCTGCAATTAAAACTTCATATTCGGCTTGATTATTAGAAGTCTTGAATTCAAATTTCAAATCCATCTCTAGTTAAAAACGTCCCGGTCCTTTTAGTACCATTCCTACTTCGCTTCCTTTCTTCTTTGACGATCCATCAACATATAAAATTCATGTTTCTTGCTCGAATGTTGTTGTTGGATAATGAAATCTGCAAGAGATTGTGATTTGATCGTTCCTTTCGATTCATATCTGATTCCAAACTCTGAAAACTCTACTGACCATGCCACCATTCTACCTGCAAGTTCTGGTTTTCTCAAAAAATTTGCTATCGAACAATCGATCCTCACAATTAACTGATGATTCTGAAAATATGATCGGAGACGTCTCACTGTACACTAAGGTAAGGGTTATATTCTCAACAAGTTGGTATCTAGTTTTGGCATTCTATAAGGCTTTACTAACGAAATATATTGGTTTTTGCTCTAGAAATTCTTGGGTTAAGGCTACTCATATGGCTTCGTGTGAGGTTGCTAGGTATACAATGGTGAGTTAGGATGACATTGGTTTAACTAGGATTGGAGGTTCATCTATCATTTTTTTAATTGTCGAGAAAGTTTATTCACATTCACATAACAACTTTATTATTGGCTTTGATCTCTTGGCAAGCATTGCCAAAAATCTCGCTGAAGCAGTTAGCCTTCCTATCAACCTTTGTACCTCTTTTAAATTTGTTGGACTTCTCATGTTCAAAATTGCTTCACACTTATCTAGATTTGCTTCAATGCCTCTACTAGTCAACATGAACCCTAAAATTTTCCACCTTTCACCCTAAAAACACATTTTTCAGGATTCAGTCTTAGATCATACTTTTTTACACCTCTTCAAGATCTTTTACATGTTCCTTCACTTCACATGACTTAACAATCATATCATCAACATATAACTCCATATTTCTCCTTGAACACCTTATCCAACAACCTCTGATACGTTGTTCTGACATTCTTCAAACCGAAAGGCATAACTTTATAACAATAATTAGTCATTTTAGTAGTGAAAGTTGTCTTGGGTATGTCTGGCTTGTACATTTGAATTCGATTATATCCTGAGTAAGCATCTAGAAAACTCATCATTGTCTGGCCGGAAGTTCCATCAACCAATCTATCAATACTAGGCAACGAATGCGAATATTTCGGACATGCCTTCTTTAAATTCGTGTAATCGGTACACATTCTTCATTTTCCACTCAGCTTCTTTACTAGCAACATATTTGCCACTCACATTATATATTGGACTTCTCGGATAAAGCCAGCTTGCAACAACTTTTTGGTTTCTTCAAAAGCTGCTTTTCATTTTTCTTCTCCCATCTTTCTTCTTTTCTGGGCTATTGGCTTGGCTTCGCGGCATATGGACAGTTTATGTGGAATAATATCAGGGTCAATTCCAATTATATCAGTAACCTTCCATGTAAATAAATCCTTATTTCTCCTTAATACTGCAATCAACCCATTTATCAACTCTTCAGGCATACTTCCCCCAATATACGTGCACTGTTTTTCATTTTCTCCTAACTAAACATATGTGGTTTCTTTTCTCGGCTCCATCCTTTCGTCATCATTCATTCTGGGACCTAAATTCACCATTGCCACCACATTACTTTTCTCCTCCCCTTCTTGGTCTTCTAGGTTTTTGAACCATCTTTAGGCTTTCCATGTAACACTATCAAGTTGCTCTTTGATCAACATACACAGTTTAAATTTCTCCCTTTTCAGTTGGAAATTTCATACCCAAGTGTGGTGTTGACACTATGGCTCCTAGCTTATTCAGAGAAGACCTTCTCAACAAAGCATTATATGACATGCATGCATCCACCGCTAGATATTTAATCTTGATTGTTTTTGTTACATTCCCTATTCCGAGTGTTGTTTTTAAATCTATATACCCTCTTGTATCAACTCTTTCCCTCGAAAATCCAATTATTTGTTCTCGGTACCGTGTCATATCTTCTTCCCTCATATTCAACTTTTGAAAAGTTTCCCAAAATAATATATCAACAGAGCTTTCGTGATCCACCAGAGTCTTCATAAACAACATACTTTGCTATCTCCACCGTTATCACCATCAGATCATCTTGTTCAAGGTCAATATCTTGAAAATCTTCATCAGTAAACGTTATTGGTGGCATACTTCTTTTCTTGAAAATAGAATTTACAATTCTGGCATTTCGTAAATGATTTTTTCTTGCAGATGAAGAGACTCCTCCTCCAACAAAACCTCAAAAAATGGTGTTAATAAAACCTCTAACAGATCTTCCTAAACTTAGCTCACAGCTTCTCCTCCACTAAGGATTGTGAAAACTTCTTTGTCTCGCCTCGTCCCTGCTTTCAACCCTCTTATCGTCCCTCCTTTGTGTCGAGTGTTTCAACGTTTATGTCGTCCTCACTTCTTTTCAATTCATCCATCCACCCTTGATTTCGAAAATCCCTCAACTCTTCTATCTGCATAAATTTTGCTGCACGTTGCCTCAACTCATCAAGATTTGTTGTCGATTTTTTTGCAAAGACTGCCGGTAAATGGTTTTGGCCTTAAAGTTGTAATCATATGATGCATAGTAACCTCTGGACTTAAATTACAAATACTTAGTGCCACCTTTCCAAAGCACTCCATGAAGAACCTTAATGATTCTCCCTTCTTCTGTCTTATATTTACTAAAGCAATTGATGTTAAATGATGTGGTTGGCTTGTGACAAACTGAGCTCCAAAATTTTCAACTAGTGTAACAAAGAAAATAATAGATAATGGCGGTAACCGAGTAAACCAACATAAGGCTGCTCCTTTCAAGGTTGTTGGAAACACTCGACGCAAAATGACATCATTCCATGTATACGACTTATTTGTGTTGTATAAACTGCTATATGTTCATCAGGATCTGTACTTCCATCATATTTATCCTTGGTTAGATTCTTCCAATTTTTTGGTAGTGGGGTTTCTATGATGGTTTCAGAAAAAGGATGTCTCCTTACAGATGTTCCAACAAACATGTTAGACGTTTCTGGTACTTTCCTCCTTGTAGCTTCAAAACTTTCTTCATTATATATGAAAGATACATGTTCTTGGTTGAACAGTTTCAAATGATGTATTTAAAATTGTTTCTTCATTCAATATTCATCTCATATATGCATTCTCCGCTCTCAGCATGCTCAACTCATCTTCATTACTCTTCTTTAGCGTTTCAAACTCTTATTGCAATTGCATTAACATAACCATCTACATGGCGTTCTAATTATCTCCTTGTTCCCCTGGTTGCTCTCTTCTTCTACTCATCATTCCTTAGTTCTTCAGCTAACTTGCTTCTCGATCCCACGGTGGACGCCAAAATGTTCTTACAAGGCCTAGAAGCAATTAACTTCTTCTCCTCTAAACTTCTCGACTTCACAGTCTCCTGATGTTATCTTGGGCTTTCAGCTACACAGTCCACTAGTTTGGGCTTGGGCTTTCGACTACAAGGTCCATTGGTTTGGACTTGGATGTAGGATATCGACTCTCACTTTGTCAGACTTGGTCAACTAGAACTCTCGGCTTCTGGGCTTAGGGTCAGCTCTCGGGTAATGATTAAGTCGGAATCGATTTTCCTTAATTATCAGATAAAATTCACTCTACTTACCTCTTAAGTTAATCACCTATTTATAGTACTTACTTATTGGGCTTTGGACCTGATTGGTTTTTGGACCTGATTGGGTTTTTACTCTTTGTACCTTATATTTATTAAAAATATTGTACATATTTGGGCATATTCATTGGGATTTGCTACAGTGTTTTATTATTTTATTATTTAGATTTAATTACCTTATTTGTCCCTACATTTGGGGTTAATATTTAATTCAGTACTGTGATTTTTAAAAAAATCAATTTCGTCCCTATGTTTTTCAAAATGTATCCAAATTGTTCTTTTTCGTTAACTCCCACCTAACGCCATCAGGTATTGCTTACGTGGCAGAAAGAGAGTGTTTATGTGGCAGAAAGATAATGTTTATGTGAAGAAAGAGGTGAAATTGATAGTTATTATTAGTATTATTATTATTATTATACTAATTATTATTATTACTATTATACTAATTATTATTATTATTATTATTATTATACTAATTATTATTATTATTATTATTATTACTATTATTATTATTATTTTCTTAATATTATTATTATTACTGTTATTATTCTTATTCTTATTATTATAATTTTGTATTAATAATAATAATAATAATAATAATAATATTACTACTATTATTTTTATTATTATTCTTATTCTTATTCTTATAATAACAATAATAATACTAATAATAATAATAATAATAATAATAATAATAATAATAAAAACAATAATAATAATAATAATAGTAATAATAATAATAATAACATTAATAGTAATAATAATAAATTATTATTACTAATAATAATAAATTATTATTACTAATAATAATAATAATAATAATAATAGTAATAATAATAATAAAAAGAATAATAATAATAATTGTACTGGGATGACCGACCGGTCTACCTGACCCGATCAATCCACGTAACTTGACCCCGACCTAAACGACGAGATCGACCATGTGGCATATGTGGCCGACCGACATAAAACGCTCAAGTCAAAGGTTGACCTGATTAGCAAGACTAACCCAATGTTAAAGGATGACCTAATCCAACCCTAATCACTAATCAACTCCCTAATTCGGTCCAACAACAAGGGCCCATCAAGGTAATATAAATATCACGCATTCCAAGAAAAAAGGTACGTCATTATCTACAGTATTCTGACAGCCGAATACGACACCCCACTGACTTGAGCGTTGGAGTGCCATCTGCAGGTACCCCACCCGTCTGAGGAGCCATTCGGCGAGGAAGCTCGAAGAAGGAGCATTGAACACGTGAAGACTGACCGAGTAGCACCTAAAGTCAATAGTTCTCCCAGTCCCCAAATTAGTTCGAGAACAATTGACGCACACCGTGGGGCCGAAGAGAGTAAGAAGAAACTACAGCAGTAGATGGTATCAACCCGTAGCATGGCAAGCATGTCTGAGGCAGATCAGGCGGCAATGATGATAGCCCTTCAGAAGGAGTTGGCAGAGATGAAGAAGGCCCATGAGGAGCCCGCTAAGAGGAACGAGGAGGAGATCAAAAACCTCCAGGAAGAGAATAGACGAATGAAGAGGTTGTCGAAGGGGTGTCGTCCCTCGCTGTGACCAACCAGGCCGACAAGTCTTATGCCACGAGTGCCGGCCTCCAGGCTGAGAAGGAGATGAAGAATGACTTCACCTAAAGATGGATGGGAAGTCTCACCCCAACAAAACGAATAACACTACCGGCACGATGGGCCCTGAGAGGCGCCATCCGTTCATCGACCTCATCATGGATTCCCCCCTGCCGGACAAGTGGAAAAGTTTCAACAGGGATCGGTATGATGGGACGACCGACCTTGACGAACATGTGGACGCGTATACGACCCACATGAGCTTGTACACAACGGACAACGCGGTCTTGTGCCGAGTCTTCCCCACTTCCCTAAAGGGAGGAGCCCTGAGCTAGTTCACCAAGCTCCCCCCGAACTCGATAGATTGCTTCGAGACTTTGATAACGAAGTTCGATATCCAGTTCGCGACAAGCCGCCCCCACCACCTAACATCCATAGCACTGGTCGGCATTCGTCAAGTGAAATGAGAATCCCTAAGAACATTCATCGATCGGTTCAACAAAACCGCTATAAGCATTCACAACCTCAGCCCTGAGGTGGCAATGCACCACATGCTGACCGCCCTGCGTCCTGGTCCATTCGCTGATAGCTTGTGCATGCAGCCTGCAACCAGTCTCAATGATCTCAAACGTCGAGCAACCAAGTTCATGCAACTTGAGGAACTTCGCGAGTTCAGAAACAATGCCCGGGCCGAGGCAAGTGGAGAAAAGAAGGAGGACAGAGAACGGCAAGGAAGGTCCAGGGTCGACCGGGACCAAAGGAGAGACAACCGAAGACCATGTTTCTCCCGCTACACACCTCTGAACGTCGATAGGAGCAAAATACTACAAGATGCCCTCAACGCTAAGTTGATACCACCACCCCGAAGGGCCCTGAGCCCGGAAAATGCCGACCGCAGTAAAAAATGTCCGTACCATAAGAACACCGGCCACTCCACCGAAGAATGCCAAGCTCTGAAAGACAAGATAGAGGAGCTCATCCAGGCCGGACACCTCAGACGCTTCTTGCGAAGTAGCCGGGAAACACGTCGTTCCCCATGCAAAGAGGAAACTCCTAGGAGGAGAGACCGAACCCCCCCGGGATCGCGGGAGGGTGATAGGCGTGGAGACCGACGGGGGCGGAGAGATGACCCCCCCAAGAGCGACACTCGTAGAGGATGAGAAGTCATCAATACCATCGCAGGAGGGTTCACCGGTGGAGGCAACTCCAACAGCGCACGAAAAAAGCACCTACGGGCCGTCCACCAGGTGAACCTCGTCTCCGTCCGACCGAGGATGCCACCAATCACGTTTACAGACAAAGACTTCAAAGGGATAGACCCTACCCAGGACAACCCGATGGTAATATCGGTCGACATCGACAATTTTACCATCAACAAGGCCCTCGTAGACCAAGGAAGCTCGGTCGATATCTTGTACTGGAAGACCTTTAAAGCTATGAGGATTCCAGTGGAAGAGATGATGCCCTACAACGACCACGTGGTCGATTTCTCTGGGGAACGGGTAGGCACGAAAAGTTACATCCAGCTGTACACAACCTTCGGCCTGGAGGAAGCAAGCAAAACCCTAAGGATTAGGTACCTGGTCATAGATGCAAATACCTCTTACAACATTCTCCTTGGGCGGTCGTCCCTCAACAAGCTTGGAGCGATCGTCTCAACACCCCACCTAGCAATGAAATTTCCCTCCCTCTCGGGCGATATTTTGACGATCCACGTGAAAACTTGCGGGTAGAGCCAACACGGCAAAAGGCCGTGGGCAGCCACTCGCCTAAACAGAAGATAGTCGGCCGAGGTAGAAGCCCTCGGAGATACTCCCCCCAACCCATGAACGTCGTTGCCATGGCAGACCTGGACCCAAGGGAGGTCGAGCCAAGGCTTGAAGCAAAAGATGAGCTGCACCGAGCAGCACTCAATGGGAAGGAGCGGTACACGAGCATCGGCACAGCGATGGCGGTCGTCGACACAGAGTTCATCCACCTCACCCTTAAAAAGAACGCAGACCTTTTCGCCTGGATGACGACCGACGTCCCAGGCCCACCCGGATATTATCACCCACCACCTCTCCGTATACAAAGAAGCACGTCCGGTGGCTCAGAAGAAAAAGAGCCATGGGCAGGACAAGAGGCTGGCGGCCAGGACCGAGGCCGAAAAACTCCTAAAGGTCGGCTTCATCGCCGAACCACAATACTCCACCTAGCTGGCCAATGTGGTTATGGTCAAGAAGGGAAGCGGCAAATGGCGAATGTGCGTGGATTACAAAGATCTGAATAAGGTGTGTCCCAAAGATTCATACCCCCTCCCCAACATCAACCGGCTCGTGGACGGAGCAGCCGGCCATAAGATATTGAGCTTTCTGGATGCCTACTCCGGCTACAACCAGATAAGCATGCACCATAGCGACATGGGTAAAACAGCCTTCACGACCGACGACGCGAATTACTTCTACAAGGTAATGCCGTTCGGCCTGAAAAATGTTGGGGCCACCTACCAAAGGCTCGTGGACAAAATCTTCAAGGGGATGATCGGCAGAAGCGTGGAAGTTTACGTTGACGACATCGTGGTGAAATCCGACTCGTGCGGCCAACACATCAAAGACTTACAAGAGGTCTTTGACGCCCTGAGAAGGGTCAATATGCGCCTCAACCCCGAAAAGTGCGCGTTCGGCGTAGAGGGCGGCAAGTTCCTCGGTTTCATATTAACCCACAGGGGAATCGCAACAAACCCCGACAAATGCAAGGCTATAACAGAGATGAGAAGCTCGAGCAATCTGAAAGAAATCCAGCAGCTACTCGGTCGGCTAACAACATTGTCTAGGTTCATCCCCCGCCTAGCCGAGCGGATCAGGCCCATAGCCCAAATGCTCCGCAAAACGTCGAAGTTCAACTGGACGAGGAATGCGAGCAAATCTTCGGCTAACTCAAAACATTCCTGTCGTCACCGGTCGTCATCAAGAAACCAAGGCTAGACCTACCTATCATAGTGTACCTGGCCATATCTGAAGAAGCAGTCAGCGCAGCCCTGGTCCAAGAGGTGAACCACGAAGAATACCCAGTGTACTTCGTCAGCCGGACACTCCACGCGGCCAAGACCAGATACCAAATGATAGAGAAAGTAGCACTAGCCTTAGTGCTGACGGCGAGGAGGATGCGCCCATACTTCCAAAATCATGAAATCACGGTAAGGACCAATTACCCCATATACAAAATTCTATCTAAACCTGACCTCGCAGGACGAATGATAGGGTGGTCGGTCGAGCTATCCAAGTTCAACATCCGGTACGAGCCAAGAGGCGCCGTAAAGTCCCAATGTTTGGCAGACTTTTCAGCCGAACTCTCTCCACACTTAGAGACCTCGGCCAAGTGGGTACTCTACGTAGACGGTTCGTACAACAAAACGGCCTGTGGCTCCGGGGTCGTCCTCGAAGGCCCCGGGGACCTGTTAATCGAGCAAGCACTTTAATTCTCCTTCAAAGCAACAAACAACCAAGCGGAATATGAAGCCATACTGGCCGGCCTCAACCTAGCAAACGACCTAGGCGCACGAGAGGTCACGTGCAAAAGCGACTCCTAACTGGTTGTCGGCCAGATCAAAGGACAATTTGAAGTCAAAGAACCTCTCCTCCAACGGTACTATCACACGGTCAGCAACGTCATAGCCAAGTTCGACAGAGTTGCAGTCGAGCACATACCACGGCAGGAAAACGAGCGAGCTGACACACTCTCGCGCCTCGCGTCTTCTAAAAAACAAAGTCACCACTGATGGGTCGTCCAAATGCGCCTGCCAGAGCCTAGCGTGTGTGACACCGAGTGCATGGTGATCTCTGAAACCTACACGTGGATGACCCCAATCATTCAGTACCTAGAGCATGGCACATGCCAACCGGGAGAAGAAAGAAGCATCCGGCGGTAGTGTGCTCGAAAAACCATGATCGGCCAAGACCTATACCGAAGGGGGTACTCGACACCACTCCTAAAGTGCCTCACCAAGGAGCAGTCCTAATATGTGTTGCAAGAAATCCATGATGGAGCGTGCGGAAGCCACTCCGGAGCCCGAACCATGGCGGCCAAAGTCATCCGAGCAGGATACTATTGGCTGACCGTGCATGGAGACAGTGCTGACTACGTCAAAAAATGCCAAAAATGCCAAGAATTCGGCCCCCTCCACCATCGGAAGCCAAAGGAACTGCATAGCATGGCATCACCCTGGCCATTCGCCATGTGGGAGATGGACATCATCGGGTCGTTCTCGCCCGGAAAGGGCCAAACGAAGCACCTGCTGGTCACGGTGGACTACTTCACCAAGTGGATAGAGGCCGATTTGGCATACCGCACTCGATAGTTTCCGACAACGGCCGATAGTTTATCGACCAGGGCCTCATGACCTTCTACAACGACCTCGGCATTAAATCCCTCACGAGCTCCGTCGAACACCCACAAACAAACGGACAAGCCGAAGCGGCCAACAAAGTCCTACTGAATGAGTTACAGAAGAGGCTCGGCACCGCAAAATGAAGAGGGACAGAGGAGCTGCCAGAGGTCCTATGGGCATACCGTTGCACTCCACAGTCCACCACGCAAGAAACCCCCTATGGCCTCACATACGACACCGAGGCCATGATACCGGTGGAGGTCGGAGAACCATCCATCAGACGCCAACTCTTCGACTTATCCCTCAATAAGGAAAGCCTAGCGGTCGGCCTAGACCTCCTGAACGAGCTTTGCGATAAGAGCAAGATATGAGAAGCAGCATGCAAACTCCGAGCGTCGAGAAGGTACAACTCGAAGGTCCAACCCAGAAGCTTCCACCAAGGCGTCCTCGTCGGGAGGATGTGCAGCAACGCTAGGAAGTCGAACGACAAGTTCTCATCAAATTGGGAAGGACCATTTCGAATCCGAGAAGTAGGAGAAGGAGGAGCTTATCATTTGGAACAACTATCAGGAAAGATTGTACTTAGGACGTGGAATGTCACGCACCTAAAGTTTTATTTCAGCTAAACATGAATAAAATACACGCACTCTTTCCTCGCCCGACCAACCCATCAGTCGGAGAGGTTTTAACGAGGCGTTTTCTACAATACTGTGCACATGATGAACGACACACACAGCTCGGCCAGGACGTAGCCCTAATGCCATACCCTCCCGAAGCATACACACAGTTCGGCCAGGACATAACTCTAATGGCATACCCTCCCGAAGCACACACACGGTTCCGCCAGGACGTAGCCCTAACCGGCATACCCTCCCGAAAACCCACACGGTTCGGCCAGGATGCAGCCTTAACCGGCATACCCTCCCAAAGCCCACACACAGCTCGGCCAGGACGTAGCCCTAATGGCATACCCTCCCGAAGCACACACACGGTTCGGTCAGGACGTAGCCCTAATCAGCATACCCTCCCGAAACCCACACATGTTGCCTAGGGTGAACCCCAACTTGGCACATCCCCCAACGCCCCCACGCAGTTGGCTTTTACTTCAATTAAAATTAGTTAAGTCGATTGTTATCACGCAATCTGAGTTACTTAATTGGTTTTACTTCGATCAAATTCGTCAAGAAAAGTCAACCAACATTAGTTCATTACACATGACTTGGTTAGTTTTACTTAGGTCAAATTCGCCAAGATAAGCCGACCGGTGTTAGTTCATTACACATGACTTGGTTGGTTTTACATCGGTCAAATTCGCCAAGATAAGCCGACTGGCGTTAGTTCGTTACAATCCTTGGTTGATTCTACAATTAAAACGTCACATTAAGTCGGCCGGTTACTTGGTTAATTTCGCTTAATTGATTTTACTTCGGTTAAGATTAGTTAAACAACCTCGGCTCGTCAAAGCTCGTTCGTCCACAAGCAACGCAAAGCAATTGAAGAAAAGACTTATATTAATTGGAAAGGTGGGGGCCACACCCCGACCCTGAGGGAACACAAAACAAAGAGCAACATCCTAAGCCGACCGCCCTAATCTTCAACATTTAGAATGGCGGTCGAAGGATCGACCTCTTCAGCAGGCTAGCCGCCACCCGCAGGTACCAAGCGCTCGTCGACAACCTCCATCTCTTGGTCAAATTGACCAGAAGGTGGAGGCCGCCGTAGAGTACCTCGGCTTGGCGGACGGCCAGGTCGAAGCTCTGGTTAATAAGAACCATGGTATCTTCCATGGTCTTCAAAACTTCAGCCTCGGCCGCCTCCTTCCCTTCGCGCTCGGCAGCAGCTTCCCCCTCCAGCGACATGGCCCGGCGGTCGGAAGCTTCCAATGCCTTGCGGAGAAGTACAATCTCCGCAGCCTTGTCGGCATCGGCCTTCTCCAGCTCAGCCAGCCGGTTCTGACGCAGCTCCAACTCGGTAGCTTGCGCACACAACTGTTTTTCATAAGTTGTGTTGGCCTCCACGGCCTGCTTCAGATTTTGACCCGCCTCTTGCAGATCATGCTCAAGGCGGGATACGTCCTCCACCTGGCCCCTCCGAGCGTCTGCACCTCGGCGTGCCAGCACCAGTCCCCGACAAATCATCTCGATGTCGCTATCGAGAAGATCGTCCTTAGGGATTGACTTGATTTCCCCCTCGAGGCCGGCAGGTAGCCTGAAGCTGACATCCTGGGAGAAGGATCGGTCGCCCCCTAGCAAGGCTAAGGCCGAACCGCCCGAGTACAACACGGGAACCACCACCGTCGTCGGGATTGGGCGGTTGAACTCGTCGGTGGGCGGTGAAGCAGCCCTCACCGATCGGCTGGGGGGAGGTGTCGGCTTCTGCCCCGCCGCCCTCACAGTGCGAGCGATGTTGCTTCTTTGAGGGGCCCGCCCGGGCGCTTTCCTCGACCCGGGGCTTGGTACTCGTGGCCCTCCTCTTCTTGTTCAGTTTGTTCTTGAAGGAGTGCAACATTCCAACTGCTTGTGGTATTTCTCTCTTTCCGATTTCTGCAAGCAAACAACAAAAGACCAGTCAGACAAAGCAAAATAAACAAAAAAAGATAAGTGTCAAACAGCATACCTTCAAAAGCTTCCGCGCGGTCGGTCGCATTGTATAGCGACATTAGTGGCCGAGCGGGGAGCTTTTTGGGGAGGCTATCGAACAAAGAAAAAATCAGCCGCTCCTGCTCGCTCGGATAAGCTGGTCTCGGCCAATCCGTTATCTTTGTTGGATTCCTCGACCAGAACAGAGGAAACCGTGACTGACAGACCTCGTCAAAGAAGTCACGCATACCAGCCGGCTCCATGTACACTTTAAAGAACTTCTCTTTGAAGTTCTTATAAGAGGTCGTGAAGGGCTTGAATAACACGCTACCCTCTCGACTTACCAAAGATTGCCAGCCGGTTAGCTTGACCGGGTGAGACACGTAGAAATGAAGAAAACAAGAGGTAAGGGGACGCAACCCGAACGTCTTACACACTATGTGAAAGGCTTGCATGGACGCCCATGAGTTGGGATGCAGCTGGGTCGAAGCCACATTGAGCTCCTTAAGGACCCCGGCCGTAAAGGCATCAAAAGCAAGGGACACATGGAGGTCCGCAAAAAGACAACTATACATAAAGAAAAAGGGGGGCTCGGTGGATGACCGCTCCCTATACACACGGTCCTCCAAAGAACAGGGACCGAATGCCAACAAAGATTCCTCGGCCAAAGCCTTTAAAACAGGAACCTCGTTCAGAAAATCAGCAACAGAGGTGTCGGTGTAAAAGAAGGACGACACCTCCCACACCCGGGGGTCAACCCGGGAAGGCCCCACATGAGGACGCGGTCGCTCCAAAGGAACCGACCGGTCCGACGCATTACCAGCGTCATCCCTCACCAACCCCGAAGGAGAAGTAGCACCTTCCACCTCTCCGACTGGGGCAACTTGGCTAGGAGAAGAAGAAGAAGAATAGGAGGAGGAGGACGATGACGATGAGCAAGAAGGAGGTTCGGGAGGAGATTTAGAAGAAGAAGTTGGACGTGAATGAGTAGGCATGACTAACCTTTAGACGAACGAAGAGGGCAACTTAGGTCGATCGGATCAGTTCGGAGTATCGGAGCTCAATCAAAGATAACGCGTGAAACGCAACAATTCCCAGCCCCTATTTATAGCCCGGAGGGACCTCGGAAGTCCAAACGTCACAAAATCTCAACCGTTGGATCTACTTGATCCAACGGCCCACATCGCTTGACACCCAAAAAAAACCCCTCATAAATGCGCGTCACGTCAGTCACTCAGACGCCCCTTACTGTCATTTCACTCATCATTGCACAAACCGCCTGAGGCCCATTCTTCAGACTCTTCGGCTGTACCACCTCTCGAGCCTGGGAGGCAATTGTACTGGGATGACCGGCCAGTCTACCTGACCCGGTCAACCCAGGTAACTTGACCCCGACCTAAACGACGAGATCGACCACGTGACATATGTGGCCGACCGACATAAAACGCTCAAGTCAAAGGTTGACCTGATTAGCAAGACTAACCCAAGGTTAAGGGATGACCTAATCCAACCCTAATCACTAATCAACTCCCTAATCCGGCCCAACAACAAGGGTCCATCAAGGTAATATAAATATCACGCTTTCCAAGAAAAAATGTGTTAGAATATATGGCCTTAAACGCGAGGGGGGTGAATTGTTTAAGAAAGATTTTAGTAAACTTTTGAGCTTAGAATGAAAAATACTTCAAGAAAACCTTGATTAAGAATTCAGTTTTTCAAAACATAAAGCAAAAGCACAATACTGGAAAAACAATCGGTTGTTTTACTGAAACAATCGGTTGTTTATAC
>Ga0123342_1006091_pt1 | contig 16955 bp, 9 predicted proteins | sample Turbeawhitnodule_FD_89960 | JGI IMG/M metagenome (GOLD analysis project Ga0123342, IMG submission 89960) | Root nodule microbial communities of legume samples collected from Mexico - Turtle bean Mexico white nodule | ecosystem: Host-associated > Plants > Roots > Nodule | place: Mexico: Nepantla... | reverse complement strand
TCACTATGAGTAGAAAGTAAAACAAATTTTCTATTTTTATCTTTTTTTACTGAAGGACAAATTTGGAATTTTAAAAGTATATGGGGGTGGCTGAAGAAGGGATGGAGGTGCAGGAAGAAGCACCCCTTTGTAATGGGCAACATTTAGCAGAAGAGTTTAAGAATGTTTACCATATTCTGGTTACTATTGGCACCCCGTTATTGCTCTTTTAAAAATCATAGAACTTGGCATTATTTGTATTGATGAAATACAAAATGTTAACATGTTTCGTATTTTTTTACTTTCTTTGGGTGAACCTTAATGGAAAGGAAATGGTTATAATTAGATTGGTATCATTGAAGTTAGTATACACTAATACTAATTTCTTTAAAATGTTACAATGTTATGAGTTTTATATTAAATATTAATTAGACTCTTTTCCAGTCAATTGTATTAAACTTTCTTTACTACTTAACCCAAAACAATAATCCTCAAAGACTATTTATTGTTTAATTGTTATAGTAAGAAGATCTCTTAACTAGAGTATTCCGTTTTGCTTTTTTTATTAGTTTTCTCATAGTCATATTCAAGCCAAAGTCATGGCTATCATATTTGATAATTAATTTATAAATTATCTGATTATTATGTTAATTTGAATATCTGTATATTTCTTTTAAAAGTACAAATTCGAATAAGGTTCTGCTAATGATTCAAATTTGTTTAATAATTAACCTTTAATAATGAATATATTTACTTAATTATAGAAAAATTATTGAAATATTTAATTTATTATTTTGAGATAAGAGTCACTATTATTACCGATTAAAAATGGTTATATAATCATCGAGTTTCATGCATAACACTACACTAATAAATCAAATACATAAAATTTTAAATAAAACTTGTTATCTCTAATATGCTTTACTTATTAGTTTAGAATTTAGACTTTAGTTAAACATTTCAAATTTATATGGGTTGGGAATGTTTTCCAACATATAATCAATGCATGTGTACAGTATAGAACGAAATAGTCTGGTCATTATGTTGTGTATGATCGAGACAGTTCAAAATATACAATCGAGTAGTACCTTAATTACTAAGATTGAACATATTTCGATAATCTCAAGTGAAGATTTTTTAAGTATGGGTTTGTAAAGAATATGTACTCATCAGACTAATACATAAATTAACCATAACATCTATACTAATATGGGTCCATATATCCAGAGGTTCAACATACATCTATAAATAGGTTAACCAATATCAAATCAAGATTCATGTTTAATAATATTTATTATTTCAAATCACTACATATTGAGTACTAACTAGAACATTGAATAATCTTTTGCCGAAACTTATATTACAATAAAAAATCGAGAGCTACCTTAAGTCGATATCGTGAAAACATTAAGAATGAGACTTTCCACCACATACACAACATGTTTTAAACGTGAAGATAGTTAGAATACAGATTAAACTCTATTATGAATATGGATAGGTATATATTACGTAATGATGAGAAATAGAAAAGAGAGGGGAAAATGAGGTTTTGAGCTTGAGTTTAATAAAAGCTGAAAGGATGCATATTCATGGTGTGTATGTTTGCACGAATTCAATGTTTCTAACGCATTTAACTTGCACGTTTCAAATTTGTTTTGAATGAGTGAAAGCAGAAAGCAACCTCAAAGGGCCACACAAATCATCTTTTCGTCAAACAAAAACTTCATCTCACAAACTGGATCTCGAATCTAACCTTTTAGTCCATACCCATTCATATTACATTTTCAGCACTGGATATTTTTAAACTGAATTTTTCAATATTAAATATTTTCGATTATGTAATAATAATCCTATAAGGAATTAATTGACGGCTCTGATAATAATTGTTAAAATAATTTCCCAACAATCAATAATTAAGCTTTGAATCATATTTTAGATTGGATCTGTAAAATAAATAAATAAAATATATTTTATTTTTGTTATTTATAGTTATATATAGGAGATTTTTCTCCTTAACTGTTATAAATTATTTTCCTATTTTATCCTTATATTAATATCAAATTTTATTACTATATTATGGATATTACGTCATTTCTTATTTTTTCTACAACATAAAACCGTTATCAGAACGTAGAATAATTTTTTTTTTAATTTAATTTTTTAAAATATATTTTCATTTCTTCAATTTTCACATAATATTTTTTCAATTTGAATTTTTAGGATTTTATCACCATTCTCTCTCTTCGTTCTTTTTCACTTTATCACTTTTCTTCCTCAAATTTCTTGAAACTCAATAACATGTTTCTCATGCTCTATGTGTCTCTCATACTCTTTATGTCTCTCATACAAACGGATACACATAAATCTATATTTTATTTAAATAAATATAAATATACATATAATAATAAAAATAAAAAATATGAAAGCAGATATCCGCACGTATGTTGATATAAGATTAACGTATAATATATAAGTAAGAGAAACAATCTTATTTTGTAAATTGATTTTATACATTAAATTATGTTTAAATATAAATTTTTAAGACTATCAAGATAACATAAGTGCTAGACGTCTTTTTTACTATGTTGTTTTATAATTTTTTATAAAAACAAATATATATTTTATCATCTAAAAATAGAATAATTAAATATATTATTTATTGTAGACCATATATGTTATAATAAAAAAATTAATTATATTAAATTAAATATTTTAAAAACTTAGGCTCTAACTTGAATATACGCGGAATGTGAATATCTTTAATTTTCACTTTTTTCATTTTAATTTCATTAATACTATTTAATACAAGAAAATCATTAAATAAAAACCAATTTTATAGACGAAATAATTGATTGCTATAGTGACTAAATTATATTAGAGACTATTTTAAAGACTAAAAAAATTATTGGTTTCTAAATTAGTTTCTATTATTCATAAATAATTTCTAAATTGGTATCTTATTAGCCACCAAAGTTTTTGCTATCAAATTTAGAATATAAATAATTGATAGTTAATTAGATACCAATTTAGAAACTATTTATCAATAATAAAAACTAATTTAAAAACTAATAAATTTTTTAGTCTTTAAAATATCTCTAATTTAGTCATTATAACAATTAATTATTTTTAATTTTTAAAATTGATTTGTCTTTAATGATTTTCTTGTAATGATTATATTTTATTTTTATTTTTTTTATATCGGTATTATTCATTTTAATTATTATGATTTAAAAGTATAATTAGGGATGAAATAAGAAAATAATTTATATACATAAAAAGAATTCTTCATTATGATAGATGATTGTACTTAGAATGCAAATATTGTTTTGACTGAAACAAAAGCAATTTCCACCACTTTCTTTCTACCAAGCTCCCTGTGCGATAATCAATATTCTTAATAATAATAATAATTATTATTATTATTATTTTTATTTTAACTTTTGTCAAACTATTCTTGGGATAAGATTATCTTTTAGGAGACAGATGCATAGGAGAGAAATACAAGAAACTATATTCCTAAACTTTGACAAAAATTTATGTAAATCAAATGCGTACAAATTGCTTTTAAAACAGTTATTACTTTAAATTTATTGTAAAGTTCATTAAATAAATATAAAAATAGTATAGAGTAAAATGTAATAATTAAAAAACAAACTATTTATTTGAATATATTAATTAAAATGAGAAGACATTATTTTGAGTGGTAAAATAAGAAAGAAAAATATTACAAAATGTTAATTTACAGTTGTGATGTTGTATAATAATTTCAAAAGATTTAATCTGTTTGAATGAAATATACATTTTAACAAGAAAAAATATATTTTTTTGAGTTATAATTTGTTGCAGAAGGTGAACATATTTATGATTGAATAATTCTGAATAAGAAAATATGCAAAGAACATGAAAATAGTATCGATAATACACCTGGCACAATAAAAAGAAAGCAAGGAATGTTCGAAAATGATAATGATGATGAAGAAATGGAGTAGCAATTTCAAAGATTGATTTGAAAGTGGGTCAAGATTCACCCATTGCTTCACTAAACCTAGTACAAAAGAAATGTCATACTTATCTTATCTTATGTACTTCCCACTGCTTCTACCTTTGACTCTTTCTTCTGTGTTTGACCGTTAAGTCACATTCCACCTTACTAGAGGATATCTTTAGTTAATTTGAAGTTATTTTAGAGGATATAAAGTGAAGTTATTTGAATTGAGATATATTAAAATAAATTTTAGAAAAATATTTATTTAAATTTAAAAGTGATTTGAAGTTGTGAAAGATTTTTAAATATTTTTAAGATGTATACAAGTTTAATAAATTACTATAAGAATTTATAAATATAGTTTAGAATTTAAAAATTTAATTAAATATTAATAAAATACATATTAATAATTAAAATTAATTTATTATTATTTATTTATTTTATTATAATATGAAAATTAATACCAATAATTAATAAATAAATTATAAATGTTAAATATATATATTAAAATTTAATGTTTATATATAATCAGTATATATTTTATTAACTTTTATAAAAAAGTAATATATAATTCTTTTTCCCCCAAATCTCTCTTATTTTCTCCCAAAAAAATGGAATTTACCTTTCTTGTGTTTGCTTTCTTATTGTGTAGAAGAAAAAAAAAATGAACAAATTGAGTGTGAAAATAAATAGTTTTTTTTATCAGCATCAAAATAAATAGTAAATTACATATATTTATGGTTAAGAGGATAAGATGCTTATTCCTCCCAGTTCGCACCTGGTTTATATATCCCTTTCTCACACTCTTGGATTGGAACAACACACTTCTGAAAGTGAATAATTATTTTTTTCTTTACTTTTTTTTCTTCTTAATATTCTCGATTCTGGATAAAAGAATTGGCACAGTTTATGACCTGTAAAAATAATGCTTATCTCAAATGTGTGTATTTATTCTACACTATTTTTTAATATTTATTTTTAATTATTTTTTTAAAAATAAACTAAAAAAACATGTATTAAAAAAAGTGTGTATTTAAAAGTAAATGGTTTGATTAAATATTCATTTAATAAGTTTGTTTCAAATCATTTGTCTTTTATGTTAGCCTAGTTTCGATGTTAATGATCTATAATAATATATAGCATATGAGTTTTTATAAATCAAATTATCAAATAATAGTTTTTCTTATAAAACATCCGTTGAAATAAATTTAAAACACAAGAGTTTTAATTCAGAAAGTGTTTGTAAGAAAAGCTATATGTCACTTTTTTCGGTGTTAATAAACTATTTAAATACTCTCTAATATTATTATTATATATGAAGAGATAAAAAAAAACTTATTATATAAAAAATACATATACACTAAAAAAAAAATTATTAAAATTAATTAATTAAAAACTAAAATTTATGAAGAGATAAAAAAAATTTATTATATAAAAAATACATATACACTACAAAAAAAATTATTAAAAAAAATTAATTAAAAACTAAAATAATTAATTACTTGATTAATTTAGATATTATTTTATAAACTAAAAAATTATTGATATATAAAGTAGTTTGTATTGTTAATAAAAATTTATATATTAGTTTCTAAATTGCTATATACTATTGGCTATCAAGATTTTAGTTATCAACTACTTTAGATTTTAAGTTAATCTCTACAGTTAATGTAAAGACTAATTTAAAATCTAAAATGATTAGTAATTTTCAACTTCAATTTACAAGAGACCTAAGTCTTGAATCCTTATTACTGAAGAAAACACAATCAATCGATTTGTATGATCTCAGAAAACTACTTTCAATAAAAAATAGAGTTCCAAAAATATTTTGAAGAAGAAAACACTAACACAAATTATCCTCATACATGATTTTTTATTTTCCATTACCTATTTTCAAAACTAAATTCAACATGAATGATAATGTGCACGATGTAAAAGAGTATAGAGAAGAAGAATCACAAGAGAAAACAAAGGAGAAAAATAAAAAACTTTTATAGAACTCGAAACAAAAAAGTGTTCTAAAAAAATAGAAAACAAAACTATACTACTTTAATATCATGTCTAAGTGTCTAATCTAATTGTTATCTAAGTCATGTATCTCATATCTTCTTCAATTAATATCTATTTATCGAATTTTGGAGTTTAACAAATGGATTTGGTTTCAATGAAAACTAGACAATATATTGTATGTTTTTGTATATTTTTGCTCTATAAACTTAGTTTCTTCTACTCTTCACAGTATAATGTCTTCATTCAAGCTTATAAAATCAAAACCAAATTAAAAAATATTCTTACAATTAATCAAATAAAATATAAGCTAAAAAATACAATTTTTATTATATTTTTATAAAAACTCTAATTTTATACACAAATACATATCTCAACTATAAAAAATTTATAAATTATATGAAAACATTCAATTTTCAACAATAATTTAAAGAAAACATGACTGGTTTTTTTATGATTATTGTTATATAAATTTCATGCATTATTTATGATTAAATCAAGTGTGATGATTTTGATAGCAAATATAATTAAATCTACTTCAACTTCAAGTTCTTATTAAAATAGTATTTATCTATATATTTATTTAAAAATATATCATAAGAAAAGTAAATTGAATTAAAATAACATAATGAGAGTTGTACAATTCAAATAACTGAATTGTATAAAATCAATACTGAAAGCATTTGAACAGCGTTAAAAAAAGTAAACAAACAAAACGAAAGTAAATACAAACATAAAACCAATTAGTTAAAGCTAGATGCCAAGAAATTGAAAAACAAAATGAGAGTGACCATAGGAAAAGGAGAATATTACAGAGAAAAGTAAATTTTAGTGACTAACAATATCATTCCCTGTTTTTTTGTCATTTTTCTAATTCTAAGTATTATATTGTTTCTCAATAAAATTAAAAATGAATTATTTTTTATTTCTACTACAGATGCTTCCTTAAACAGTTGTCAATCACTACAATTTTTTATTTAAAATCCTACATAGAACTCAAATGAAACTTATACAATTCAAATAATTGAATTTGCAAACAAATTAATACTAAAGCTTTTGAAAAGCGTTAAAAATAAACAAACAAAACGAAAGTAAAAACAAATGTAAAACAATTTGGTTAAAGCTTCAATATTTAAAGAAATAAACAACTAAATGAAAGAGTGAAATGAAAAAAGGAAAAAAAAAAAGAGAAACCAAATGAAAGGAAGATATTACACAAGAAGTAAATTTAATGACTAAGAATACCAATAGTAATTTTTTAATGTCATTTTCCCAATTTTATGTGTTGTATTGTTTTTTAATACAAATAAAAAATGATCACTCTTAATTCCTATTATTAAAACTTATTTGAACAGTTATCAACCATTACTATTTTTTAATTTTTGTTTAAAATTTTACATTAAATGTATATATCTTTTTTTATGTTCGGTTTGGTTCAAGGTATATACGGTATGCAATGATTGAAAAATGAGAGTTCCCTTCGTTTACTTCAGGTGATATACACAAAAGAACAAGTGTGCGTATAAATGAAAACAATGAAATAACGATCCCTTGTTATATAAAGAATCAAGCAGAAAACCACGAAAAATTATAAAATGTTTCCAGATACATTTTATCTTTAGTATACTAGAGATAATTGTTAAATTCATTTCCGTATTCAATGTATTGTCGTCAATATTTCATTACAGTTTTATTTTTAAAAATATTTTAATTGAACGAAATAGAAAGAGATATATAAATTATAATTTACCTCGACTTGATTTAAAATTATATTAACGATACCGAAACATAAAAATATTAATAAAATAATTATATGTAAAATTTATATAAAATTAACATCTAAATGCAAATAATATAATTTAAAATTAAAATAACAAATTATATAATCAATTATGTTATATAATGTATCATACATATAACATAATTGATTATAAATATAACATATAATCGATTTAGTTATATATATAATTAATTATATATTATAATATAATTTGTTATATAATTAATTATATAATTAAATATAAAAATAAATTTTTATTTATTTGTTTAATTATTAATATTTAAATATTATTTATTATTATTACATTATTTTTAGTAAAATTTTATAATTAGGTAATTTATATATTTTTATTGAAATATTGATTAATAATATTATAATTTTAACATGTACTAAAAATAATTTATAAAATTTTAATTAACTTATTTTTTAAAAAAAAATTTCATGTGTTATTATTTGAATATATATTTAATAATTTTTCAACTAAAAATTTAAAATATTAAACTTTTTTCTTAATTGAAACATAATTGGAAAATTTACATAATTTGTATTTTTTTCAAATTCAATTCCTATATCAAAAATAATTTTTTAACTACAAACAATTAAAATACAACAAGAAAATAAATTATATTTTTTAGTTTGATTTAAATATGATAAATTTGTATATATTTAGATACTATGATTTTTATGATAATTTCTCATGTTTTGAAAGTGTTAACTAATTTGTATTTTTTTAATGGTAAAAAAATAAGTTATAAAATTTTAATTAACCTAAATCTACATAAAAAATACTTCATATATTTTATTTGGAGTTAGGATTTGAATTTAGAACCAGATACAAAGTATCAAACTAACCGTTGGAACAAATGATCATTCTTGAAATATAAGGATTGTAGTATCGTCTTATTTTCTTACAAACAAGAAAAGACCTTTGTAATTTATACACTGTTGAAACTCAGAATAGGAGACGAATATTTTGACAATTTTAGAGAGTGTTTCTCTGTTAGGGTTTTTCCCTGTATCTTGCGATCTTATCAAGAATTCACCAATTCTTCTGGCGATTATCCTTAGGCTTATCAAACTTTGTTTGTGGCGCCTTCCTTTATCCAGGTTTTTATTGTTACTGTTTTGAATTTTATTCTGTTTTGTAACCCTAAATTCTCAATTTTATTATCATTCCTATTTGGATTCATATCAGAAAGTGTAAAGAAAATGAGTTTATTTGGATTAAGACAAATAGAGTAAAAAGTGAAAGAAAAATTTAGGAAAATTTGTAAATGAATTGATAAATATAATAAATTTTAAAAATTATAAAATAATATATATATATATAATAATTACTTAATTAATATTATTATAAATTAATTTTAACTAAATAATAAATAATATTTTTATAATTAATTAATAATTAATAATTTTATTATTATTACTATTATTTAATTTTATTATTAAATATAATTTTCATTTTATATGTTTATTAATATTTATATTATATTATATAATTATATTTATTTATTTATTTATTTATTTATTTGTGTTATAATATAAATATTATTAAATTAGTAATATAAAAATATTATATATATTTAATATAATAGTTTACATATATAATAATAATAATAATAAAATATGTATTTATAATCATAATCAATTATGAAGGCACTTTCGCAACTATACCAAAAAACGTAAAAAAAAAATTGGCCATATTTTTTGCATTTAATTAATTTTTTATTTATTAATTCTTGTACTTTTCTTGCCTATCTTTACTCGCGAAAAATCTTTCCTGAAAGCAAACACCAAGTCTTCAGGTCTTCATATAACAATTTCACTACAAATATTTGAATAAGATCACTTTCCATAATTTTCTAGCTAATAGATTCTTCTTCAAAGTTTTCCCTATTCTGTAAACATTAACATTAAATTAGATAACTTCCTTATCATTACTTAACTCATATTTTCATCAACAATTTATTCATCTTACTTATTCATTCATCTTAATAGTCCCTGTTAGTAATTTCCATTGATAAGAATTAAAAAAATATTTTGTTGTTGAATTTCCTCTGTTTGGAAAAATCTCCATCCGTGAAAACAGATAAGATTTTGTTCTAATGTTTCAACAATTGTGCAGTCAAATTTTATTTGTTGGTGAAAACGTCATCTTGGTCCTGCGGAATGAAGTTTTCTTAATTAGATCCGTCTCTATTTTGTTTGGTGGATTACTTTTCCCTCTTGAAAATCCATTTTCTATATTCTCTGCTGAAATCGTCAAAATACAGATAAGAGAAAGAAAGAAAGAAAAAACTCAAGTATATGCGAACCTTATCACTTTCTCTCTCGTAATGACCATGCGCCTACCTTCCCAAATGAACGGTGAGTCATTTTACACGAGCACCATATTTTAAAAATGCAATAATATAAGAGCTAAGAATGAGATGGGAAGATCGAAATCAATGAAACCTAACATTGGAAGTATTTGAAGTGATTTAAGTACAAAATGTGATTCATGTGGGTGAGTAAGCTTTGTGTGGCCCAAAACTACTACGTCCTAATAAATTAAATGGTTCCATTCCATCATTGCTTCATCTCGATCATCGATTCATTCAACTCCTGTACCTCCATCTTTAGCCGAAAATGAAGACCAAAATTTTCACCTTTTCTAAAAAGGAACCTAAAACCCAACCAGTTACCCCAAACAATCCCCACCTATTTACACAAAATAAACATTATTTCTTTTTCCGTAACCCGCTACATTTCAATGCCTGAACCCGAATCCCACCGGCTGAACCGGGAACTTAAACCCACACGTGTCCACCGAGTTCTGAAACCCCTGCGTAAAATCGTTCTGAAGAAACCACGAGTTATTACTGTTTTGGTTTCTCACGCCGCTTTGCACCTCTTCCTCCATCTTTTGCGGAAGCGCAGACTCCACGTGGCAGAAGGTTGGAACATAAAGGTCATTGCACCCGCTGTAGTTCACCATCCCCTGAGTATGCTCCTGCACCACTTGATTATTCCCCGAAACGAAATCACCCACCGGATTCAGAACCGCAGGGTTCGCCCAATCCACCAACCCACCCGCACCCAGGTTCTCAATGTTCACCTTCTCCTCATGCTGTTGCTGCACCGTGTGAGCACGTGGCATCATGAAACACCGTTCGTCGATCGTTGGCAGCGATTCCAGAACGTCGTCCAGATGGGACGATGACGACGACGAGGAACCGTTGCTGTATTGGGTGTGTTCCCTGCTCGAAACGACGCCGTTTTGCACCGCCTTCTGTGCACTCGAGTTCTTCTTGTATATACGACACAGAACCCAATCATCCAGCTGCACCATCAATTAAACGCTCCAATTAATTAATGGTGTACAACAATTACCATTAACTAATAACATGCTTAAACATAATCCTCTATATTATCTTAACCAAAAACGAAAGTAAACTTAATTATTTATAATATATGCGTGTTTGTTTGTATGTGTCTGTCTGTATGTACCTTGGTACCAGTGGTCTTTCGGGAAGAATCAAGAAGCCGATACTCGTGCATGATCCAATTGGTTTTGGTGCCTTTCGGAGCTTTGCCAACGTAAAAAACCAGGGCTTTTTTTATGCCCACTTTTCTACCTTCGGTGGTGATGATCTTGTCGGTTCCGGTGGCTTTCCAATAACCCGACCCGGCTACTCTGTTGGGTCGAGACCCGTTTGGGTACTTCCTGTCTCGAGGGCTGAAAAAGTACCACTCTTTCTCCCCGAAAATCGCCTTGCCTGAGAAATTAACAAGTCGTGTAAATTCAGCACAGAACAACCAACTAATTAACATTTACAAGAGAGAAATCAATAAAGAAGAAAAGGAAATTGTAGTAGTTACTTGGAAGAACCCATGGGTCGAACTTGTACAAATCAATTTCAGCAATGATTGGGAGAGAGAAATGGTGGCCGGCGACCTTGCGGCAGAGATACTGAACTAGAAGCTCCTCGTCGGTGGGGTAGAATCGAAAACCAGGAGGTAGACTCAGCTGGGCAAGAGGGTCTTTCTCTGGAACTCCCATTTTTGAAAGCAATTCAATCGTCTGAGGAGAAGAAAACACAGCAAACAGAACCGGTGATGATGAAGTAGCAGGGGAAGATGTTTTGTTTTCTCTTTCCTTTTTTCTTCTTTTTTATTTCTCCGAAACCGGTAGACATTGGTCGATATTTATAGCATCACATGGGGTAAGATAAGTACGGTTATCTTTGTCTTACTGTTGGAGAGCGGGGCCCACTTGAGTTACTCACCTCTTGGACTTCACCACGTGTCTCTAACAATAAGGCATCCAGACAGTCGACCTTATCGGTTCCGATACGGTCGTGGTCGTTCGGTAGGTTCATTGCATGTAGCCGTAAAAAAAAAAAAACCTAAATAAAAATCCCTGCTTTTCATTCAAGGTTAATGGAAAAAGAGAGAAAAGTCCACACGGGATTGAGCCATTCCCATGAAGGTTAAAAACCTAAATTAGACTGATACCCCAAATGTAAGAGAATTTTTTCAATCAAGCAATTAAAAAAAACAGCTTTATTTAAATAATAATAAAAAAAGATATCATGAATCTGATTTGATTGAGTGACACGTGTGAGTGATAGTGTTGCATGTTGAGTGTTCTAGAAGCGGAGTTGTGTAGGCAGTATCCACTACTGTGTGACAGTGGTCTGAGATGAGAGCAGTGTTTTAAAAGACAGTGCAAAATCATTTTTCACGCGCGAGTTTAAACCACGTCGGCAATGGCGAAAGGAGAGGGTGCGGGAAGGGCGTCCACGTGCGGGCACGTGTCCACGTGAGAGAGAGATTGAGAGAGTTAGGCTGGACTTTTGTTACAACCGGTAACATAGAAAACGATAGCACAAAGCAGCACAAAAAGTTCGTGCGGTGGTTGCTTCCACCTTTCGACACGTGTTTCCCTTTTCCTTTTTTTTTTTCCTGCTTTCCTTTTTGCCTTTTTAATCTACTAATAATAATTATTATTATTATTACTACGTGTTTCTTTCGCTCATCAAACTCCATTACAAGTATAAACTTAGTTGGTGTGTTGGTGTGGCTTTGCTTTCAAGGTTTTAGGGTCATTTTCCTAGAAAAGATAGGGTGGTGACGTGGCTGTGAAGGTCAAAATATTGTAAATTGTAGTCTAATGTAATGTAAGGTAATGCACTCGCGATTCTTCCTCCTTGATTGGTGACGTATTAGAGTTTTGTGAACGTGGGTTGGAGATAGGAAAGAGAATAAATTATGATGGGTATGTTTTGGTGGTGTTGTGTGTTAGTTTAGTGAAGATGATGTACAAATGTGTAAAAAAAGGTAAGTGCGAGAACAAAAACATAATGTGACGTGGAGAGGTATGTGACTTACGAGTTACCAAGTATTATAGTATTAGCACACGATAGAGAGATTAAGTGTGTGGTTGACAAATGAAGTGAAAATGTTGAAGATTGGAGAAGGAGAGGCTATGTGGTCAATAGGGTGTTTGTGATGGGAATTGCCCTTGTGCCACGTTTGGATTCCAACTACAAGAGGTGGCTTTAGTTCAATGGTTAAACCAACCACAAGGATGAAATGGGAACGTTTATTCAAGCTACCTAACTACTCTTACTTGGTTTTGCTTTTACCAATAATCTATTTCTATCTAGTATACGTACTACTACTAGACGTATATATTTTAAGCGTTTAATTCATGTGATTTTGTCTTAATTGCTTAAAAGTGAAAAGTGTTAAAATTCAAAATTTGATTCTCTGGCTTACTTGGTATTTTGCTAATTAATCACCTTTTTTTTTCCATGGTACCCTTTCTTACAGGCTTCCTTTTTATGTAACTTGACTAGTATATATGGAAGGAAATTTCGTATGGCCTATAATATTGACGACTTTATTCAATTTCTACTTTTACCAAAAGCTTGGTCAATTGTTCAATCGCATTTTCATTTTATCGAATAAATTAAGGTTGTTTCTCTTAACAACTAGTTTTTGGTATGCAGATTTTCTACTCCTGCGGTTACTATAAAGTAATTTTTTAATAATTTTCTTTGCATGATGGCGTATTTTACATAGTTTCAAAACACAGATTACATGGGAGAGTGGTGAATTTTGTATTGCAATGATATAAAAGTCTGTTTTTTAATTTTTGTTTCGCTTAGCCACGACTTGAATCCATTTTGAATTTTAAAATGGGGTGATCATGTCAAACTTTACGTTTGTTAAAATCACATGCATAAATGAAGGTTTTGGCCAAAGGCCAGAAAAAGAGAAGGAAAACACGAGTGGTAGCTGTGCTACTTCATTATTGTCAAATTTGTCTCGTTGACCCAAAAAAATGTCAAGACTTTTCTCTTTCGTTAAGTGCAATATTCATAGTTATACAGCGATGGGTTGAGTTGTTTTTTCTAATCCATAATATACTAAAAAGCAGTAACAAGTTAAGAAAATCTGAAGTCCTTTGGCTGAATTGCCTACTCCCTTCTATCTAAGGAAAGTTTTTGCAAAGTGCAACTCGAAGAATGTTCATGCCGAGTTCATTTAAGTGTGTTCGATAAGTCCCTCTGTCCAATGATAAGTTTTGATCTTTAGAAGCAGTTACTTTATTGTGCACACGAGATTGGAGTTTCACGTAATCGTGTCTTATTCTTTTTTTATTGGATTCAACCATTAAGTTACTTTATTTACATATAATTTATAATTATTACTATAACAAAATTACTAAATAATAACTATTTTTACAAACAATAAATAATTAATAATTATACTACTGGGTGACCGAATCTGTGTCAATGATCTTGTGACATATCGACAACACAACTTATTATAACACAAGAAACCTCTCAGTCTAACCAAAGTAAATCCGCCATAACAATTAGTGATTATAAGGAATTTAATCATTCACCATGATTAGGATAACACGAGTCTACATGGACCTATACCAAACTCCTTATAGATAGGGGTTCATGACAAAAACTATAAATAGATAAACACCCATTGGTTGAAAGGTAATTAATTTATGATCCCCAACATATAACTTAATTTAACCATATATATATATATATATATATATATATATCTTACTTGAGCGTTGGAGTACTCGTTGCACGTACCTCTGCTCTGGATCGAAGACGTGTGACCGAAGCCAAGCACTGACTGACCGAGAAGAAGGAAAACGTGGAGCTGAAGCAAGACCTTGTGTAAAGGATATTCAACCTTGTAAAAATAATTATTAGATTTATTAAATTAGATACAATTTTATAAACTAAAAAATTATTGATATCTAAAGTAGTTTCTATTATTAGTAAAAAAATATTAAATTAGTTTCTAAATTAGTATCTAACATTACCTACCATGTTTGAATTCTTTTGGAAAGTTAAGACACTTCTATCAAAACAAATATTGGCTTGGAAAGTTCTACAAAATAAAGTGGTCACAAAAGACAAGTTATATAGAGGGGGAATAACAATAGCTAGTGATTTGTGTGTGATTTGTGGGGAGGGACAAGAAACTACTTCCAATGTGTTCTTTGCATGTAAGGTAGCATGGCTAATTTGTATTAAGTGTTACAAGTGGATGAATGAGTTAATAGTACAAAATTCTAGTCTAAAGTCACATTTCCAACAATTTAGGTTACACAGGATTACAAATTATGCAAATAAGGTTTGAGGCGATACGTGGATTGTAGTAATTTGGGAGATTTGGAGGCAAATGAATAATGTGGTGTTTAATAATGCCATAATTGATGCAATTGAAATGTTTTCTTTAGTCCAATTAAAGGCTTGGACCGAATTATTGTCAAACAATATTCAACTAATTTCATGTATTCATAATTGTGTATTGATCCCATAAGTTGTTAGAAAATGTGTGGGAAGTAAACACCTGATGTTTTATGTATAAGATATGCAAAAAACAAAAATTGGAAATATTGACTTGATAGTTAAATACACAGTTATGATCACATTTGGAGTAAATATTATATGATTTCTACTTTTTTTTGCACTATATTCTTATAATTAAATGACAATCTTAGGGATAATTGATCACAACAACTACTATTTTAGTAGAGTCTTCTAGGAAAATATATTGTTTTGTTTTGGGTGCTTTTAAACATATAATGAATGTCTCAATAATTTTTTAAAACTTATCTTATTCTAAAAGTTTCTATAACAACACCTCCTTTACATAATAAAGAGACTCGGACTATTGTTGTCTTCACATTACCAGAAAATCATTAAAAAAATATTAATTTTAGAGACCAAAAATAATTATTTGTTATATTGACTAAATTGGATACTATTTTAAAGACTAAAAAATTATTGATATATAAATTAGTTTCTATTATTGATAAATCATTTATAAATTATATCTAATTAAATACCAATATTTTAGCTACTAATTTTAAAATCTAAATAACTAATAATTAATTATATGCTAATTTAAAAATTATTTATCAATAATAAAAAATAATTTAAATATAATAATTTATTTAATTTATAAAATAATATTTAATTTAATAAATATAACAACTAATTGTTTTTGTGTATAACAACTAATAAGGTTAAATTATTATTAAATTGATTAGTGCAAATATATAGTAAAATGATGATCGTAACCGATGTGTTAATACACAAGCCTTCAGCTAAGAATTTGAATAATTTTTAACATGTGAATGGTTTATTTTATTTCTCATTTTTCAGTGGGATAACTTTATCATTTTATAAGATTTTTTAGCTAGATTTTTTCTTGTATTTGTAGGGATATCGTGTGTGGAAGTGTAATAATTTCAATCAAAGATTATGAGAAATTAAAGTAACAAATAAAGTGAGAATGATACCAGAAATTTTTAGGTGGAAAACCCTTTTAAATAGAGGTAAAAAAACCACCGACGAGAGAGCCAAAACTTCCACTATAATGGTACTGGGAGTACAATGAATTCCTCTCAGTCTAATAGATAAATAGCCCTAAAACAAATTCTCTCTATATGGGTTAAACACTTACACCCAAGAGAAGAAATAGAGAGTATAAGAAAAAAGAGAGGAAGCAAGTGTGTTGCTGTTTGTTGTGTGTTTCATTGCTTGAAGGAAACCACTATATATAGTGGTTCTAGGAGACAACAATAATAAATACAATTAATGGTAATTAACCTCCCTTTGATGACAATTAATTGTAGTAAGAAACCTCCATTTGATTACAATTTAATTGTGGTGA
>Ga0123342_1006089_pt1 | contig 16962 bp, 18 predicted proteins | sample Turbeawhitnodule_FD_89960 | JGI IMG/M metagenome (GOLD analysis project Ga0123342, IMG submission 89960) | Root nodule microbial communities of legume samples collected from Mexico - Turtle bean Mexico white nodule | ecosystem: Host-associated > Plants > Roots > Nodule | place: Mexico: Nepantla... | reverse complement strand
TGTGATTGATTGCATAGTGAAAACTCAGTGGTTTGACTGAGGACTGGATGTAGCTTTGTGATAGAGTGAACCAGTATAATCTATGTGTGTAATTCTCTCTATCCCTTCTCTCTATATCTGTTTTAGTTTTTTGTTGTCATATACAATCGTTTGAACTATTGTTTTAACCGATTATTTTTCTGCTTCAGTTTCTGTTTAGTGGTTTGATTAGCTTTCTGAATTGCTTTTCTGGGTTGATTGAAAAAGTCTTATTCTAAGCCAAGTATTTGCGAAAACAGTTTGAAAACAATTCACCCCCTCTTTTGTTGTAGCCATCAAACCTAACAAGTACCAGGGACAATCCTTGAAGGACTTCCTCAACCGATTTGGGGCACAGATGGTGAGGCTGCACACCAAAGACGAGGATATGATGGTGCACGCTTTCAGGAAGGGAATCATGTCGGGACCCTTCAGTGAGTCACTCATCAGGAGTCGCCCCAAAACCTTTTGCGAGATCAGGCGGCGAGCAGTAGCCCATATCATCGCAAATGGGGAAGTCATGGAGAAGCGCGAAATCGTTGTCCCCGTTCGTCCGCGAGGGCCAAGTCGACCTCAACCATGAGGGTACATGAGGCGACGACATAAAATAAAGGCCACAGGGAAGCAACAACCCTACGAGGCAAGGAAACCTCAAACCAGGGCACGCGCGAGGGAGGATGCGCCCCCCAAGCACACCTTCCTGGTAGAATTGAAGGAACTGATCGCTATTCCCAACATAGTGGAGAGACTGAAGATGCCCCCGAAAACCGACAAAAGATTGGGGCCCAGCAAGAACGCTTGGTGTGAGTTCCACCAAAAGTACAACCACCCCATACGTAACTACTTGTACATCGGACACCAGTTGGACGAACTGGTGAAGATTGGCTTCCTAAAGGACTACTTGCAGGAGTCGCAAGGGGTTCAGACGTTGGCAGCGCCAGGGGGTGATCAAGGGCATGAGATGTCCGTTCATTGTGAAATCCACACCATTTCTGGAGGCTTCTCGGGAGGAGGATGCACCGCTTCTCAGTGGAAGAGATATGCACGAGCGGTGATGACGGTAGAGGTGCAAAAGGTAGATTAGGCTCTTGACATTGACCTCGTCTTCACCAAGGCTGACCTTCGAGATGTAGTCCCCCACGACAATGACCCAATGGTTATCTTGGTAGTAACAGCAGGAAGGAAGGTGCACAGTGTCCTGGTGGACTAGGGAAGCTTAGCAGACGTGATGTTCTGGTGACCTTCAACAAATTGCAGTTGTCTCCCGACCAGTTAAGGCCTTACACCGGCTGCTTGTATGGATTTGCTGGAGACCAGGTAGAAGTGCGGGGACACATAGAGTTGAGGACCACCTTCACAGATGGCGTAGCTCCCCGCACAGAGAACATCAGGTACCTTGTCGTAAACTCTCCCTCAGCTTACAACATACTGTTGGGCAAACCTGCTCTGAATAGGATGAAAGTTGTAGCATCAACAAGGCACATGAAGATGAAACTACCCTCCTTGGGGGGAACAGTGATAACCATCAGATCAGACCAGAAGGAGGCTAAGAGGTGCTACGAGAATAGCCTCAAAACAAATAGAGGAGTGTACACTGTCACCACCCGGCCCCCAAGTGAAGAAGGGGTCGCCCGCGTAGAGGTTGCCCGGGAGAGGTGACACGAACCAGCTGAAGACGTCCTGGAAAGGGAGTTCGATGGCAGAATATTTAAACTTGGCAAGTCTCTAGGCCAAGGGACGCAGGACCAGATTGCCGAAGTCATAGCACGACACTTGGATGCCTTCGTGTGGTCCGCCCCGGACATGCCTGGCATAGACCCCGACCTCCTATGCCATCATCTTACAATGGACCCCCAAGTTCGACCTGTCCGCCAGAGGAGGAGAAAGTTCAATGAGGAAAGGCGGTAGGTCATCAAAGAAGAAACACAGAAGTTGCTGAGCGCTGACCACATCAGGGAGATTTAGTACCCAAAGTGACTGGCAAACGTGGTGCTGGTGAGGAAGAGGAGTTATCGGTCATTGACTCAGGAGATATTAAAAACGCCCAGGATAAGCACATACCTAGTTATTGGGGAAGAGTCATTGTAGGTCTGCCTGGTTGAAGGAGGAGAAACCTGGATGACGCACTACAAGCGTTACTTGGCTGATGGGATACTCCCGCTGGAACCCACAAAGGCCAGAAAAATAAAGAAAAATTTGACCAAGTACACCCTCATTGACGGAGACTTGTTCAGACATGGGTTTACCCACCCTATTTTGGTATGTGTAAATGGCGAGCAATGCATGCGAATAATGGCAAAAATCCACAAAGGAATATGCGGGAGCCATATTGGTGGTCGATCTCTCGCATTAAAGGCCATTCGTGCGGGATACTACTGGCCAACCATAAGGGAAGATTGCATGAGATACGCACAGCAGTGCAAGCAATGTCAGCAACACGCTGATTGACACAAGGCGCCACCAGAAGAACTCAGATCGATTTACAACCCTTGGTCGTTCCATACCTAGGGAATCGATATTCTAGGGCCTTTCCCTTTGGCGGTAAGGCAGATGAAGTACCTCATGGTTTCCATAGAGTATTTCACGAAGTGGATAGAGGTCGAACCAGTGGCCCAGATTACGGCCCACAAGATTCAGCACTTCGTATGGAAGAACATAGTGTGTCGCTTCGGAGTATCGAAACAGTTGGTGTCTGATAATGGCACCCAGTTCGCAAGCCAACAGTTGGGAAAGCTATGTATAAAAATTGGAACAAGCAGGTGTTCACATCAGTCGAGCACCCCTAGACGAATGGGCAGGTTGAGTCTTCCAACTGAGTTCTGCTAAGGGGTCTGAAGAGAAGGCTGGAGAAGGTCAAAGGGACCTGGGCAGAAGAACTCCCTAGAATTGTGTGGGCTTACCACACCACTCCCCAGTCCACCACCAGGGAAACACCCTTCAGCTTGGTGTATGGTTCGGACGCGATGATTCCCGTAGAGATCTAGGAGAACTCGCCACGCTTCCAGAACTTCGTGGCTGAAGAATCCAATGAAGAGAGAAATGTGAACTTGGACCTACTGGATGAAGTAAGGGAGGAAGCAATAATCAAAGCTGAAGCCTTGAAGAGAAGGGTGGAGTACAAGTACAGCTCCAAGCTGAGGCCTCGGCAGTTCCAGGTCGCCGACCTGGTGATGCGAAAGGCCCACCCATACCAGCTAGAGAACAAGATGTCCCCCAAGTGGACTGGTCCTTTCAGGGTGATAGAAGCCCTTGGGAACGGGGCATACAGACTTGAGTACATGGAATGCGACCAACCTCAAATTTTACTTCATTTGAACTATTACCATTGTACGAAATTTTTAAGGGACACTCTTTTTCCCTCCCAAGGGTTTTTTAACGAGGTCACCCAATAAAGTTTCGGTTGAAGTATGTTCTCGAATATTTTGTACAATGCAGTTACGAACCATTCACCTGGGTTAGAAGTCTCGAGATTCGGAAAGGTAGGTTCGCAAAGAACACCTCCCCCTCGAGTGAAAACGCCAAGGCTGAACAATATGGTTCACCTGTAAAATCCTCTTTTGCCCTTGCGCGAGGATGAGGTCAGCTACGAACAGTCCGCTTGGGTTAGAAGTCTCAAGACCGGGGAACGAAGATTCGCAGAGAACACCTCCCCCCATCCTCGAGTGAAAACACCAAGGTTGAACAATAGGGTTCACTTGTAAAACCCTCCCTTGACTTCATACAACAAGGACGAGGTCAGTTACGAACATTTCCCATGGGTTAGAAGTCTCAAGGGTGGGCAGGACGATTCGTAGAGAATGCCTCCCTCTTGAGTGAGAATGCCACAGTTGAACAGTACGGTTTGCCAGTTAAGATCCTTGTCCGCCCCTATTGGGTGAGTGTGTCAATTACGAGTTTCTCCTTGGGCTAGAAGACTCGAGACTGGATAGGATGGTTCACAGAGAACGCCTCCCTCTTGAGTGAGAGCGTCGAGGTGGAGACAGTATGGTCCAACGGTTAAACCCTCCTCTACCCCTGTGTGGTTAGATCGAGGTCAGTTGTGAACTTCTCATTGGTCAAGAGGCCTAACCACAAGGGAGCGCAAGCGACAATAAGTCCTGGTCGTTGATCCAGCCATGTGTGCGCGGATTAAAATGAGTACGGAGAGACGTCACTTCGGTGCACTGTTCACGTCCTTTCACCCAGTGCCACGTAGGTCGCCAAGAGCGATGATTTAGTCTCTTCGCTGAACAAGTTAACAGCTCGAGACTTGGGGGCTTGTGTACCGACCAGTCCTCGAACATCGTTGACTGTGAGTAATGGTGGGCCACGTAAGCTGGGTCCCACGAGCGGCATGAGCCAGTGTCCCGCAAGCGGCACGAGCCAGGGTGCCGATTAGTGGTCGGACGTCGATCACCATGTGCCAATGTGTCCTCGGCAATAGAGTAAGGCCGATGTGACATCGGGCATCAATGATTCAAATAGCTGAATTGGACATCAAAGGTGGGTCCCAGAAAACATATCAGTTATCAATAAAGCACCCAGAGATAAAGGGAAGTCCTAGGTCACAAAGACTCCATGTGTGTGGTGTGAATAGCGCATTCAGGCGCAACACAAGTAAAGAACCACTAGAGGCGCTAAGGCCCATTAAGGTTACGGTTCCCAGGGGTAGGCTGCATGCATGGCACGTGAATAGTTAGGGCACCCCCATAACAGATGGCCCCAGAGATTTGGTGCATAAGTTGGTACCAGGTGGCCATCAAGGGGAGCCTTACGCGCTAGATTACACTAAGATTGGATAATAGTGGCGTAAGGGCATTCCTCTAGAAACCCTAAGTAACGGAAACAGAAAAAACCCTAGACTATATAAAGGGTAGTAAGAAAACCAACAAGGTACACAGTTTCTCATACTAGACTATTACACTCACATACTGTTTCTTAGCCCCAGTATTGACTTGAGCGTCGGAGTGCAAACGGCCTCTAGGACGCCCATTTGTCTTTGCAGGTATAGGGTGTTTCGATCTAGGAAGGCACGAACCAAGACAGAGATAAAAAGGTGTGGGATCGTTGTTAGAGTCAACCGACAAGAACACATTATTTTAATGTATTTCAATTGATCAATATAATCAAATTTTATGATGGTATAATTTATCTATTTTTGATCATTTTTAAAAAGGTATTAATTTCGATAATTAAAAAATAAATTTATATCATATTAAGTTTTAAAAAATATTCATTTCAATGATTAAAAAATATAGATCATATTATTAAAAATCCGCTTAAATGTCTTTATGTCAATTCCAAATTAATTGTTTTCATTTTTGATATGTAATTAAACATTAATGTTATATTACGCTTTGGTTTAATCAGGAAAAACACTGTTGTTCAACATTCACCTTCACATCACACAAGATATATAATTCCTATACAAATTTGATTTTTTCTTTCAATGCTTCTGGTCATGAAACGCTTTAATAGAATTGCACAGCCTTCATGAATTTGTTTGTCATGCAATTTCAGAACAAGTTTAGTTCTTAAAACATGATAAGCATCAATCATATGACTAAAGTGATTAAGACAAACTTAACTATATTCAAGCTTATCACATATGGAAGTGAGCCTCTAAAAGCTTAAAATCTAAAACAAAAAATTAAAAAGGAAGATATCAAAGCAAAAGAAAGAAATAATAGTTAATTTTAACTTCTCTCTTTGTTTCTGTTCTAAAAATAAGATCTACCAATCACAAAATTGATTCTATAAAAATAATGTTTGCCTAACAGAAATTAGGGTTTGGGAACACATATTAATCTTATTATTTATTATCTTTTGAAATTATGTGTGAACTATATTCATAAAAAAAGCAAAAGAAAGATAACCCAGATGAAAATGGAAGATCTTTTTCCAATCAAGTTTGAAAGAGGGACCTCGCATGTCTGCATGGTGGGAAACATATGTGACCGGCAGTGCAATCACCAACACACATGTAGCTACACCTACCTCCATTATCATCACAATACAATAATTCATCATATATCTCTACATCAAAGTACACTAGCTAAATTTTAAGATTCAATAGGAAGAATGTACTATTCACAATATAAGAATTTAGATAAGAATTTTTTTTTAAAATTATAAAATATAAAAGTGCAACCTCTAATATCATTAATGTGTTTTTTTTTATATTAATTCTTAAAGAAATACTTTATATTTACTAATTTAACCAAATTACTCAGGGTTGATAAACTTTTAAAGAGAAAAAAGAGTATGTGCCATTATATCTTTTGAAACACGCTCAGAAAGTAATGGAAAAAGAAAAAATTCTCTAGATTTCTATCATTGATTTTTAAAAGCAACTAAAGCTATAGGTAATCTAGTTCCTGGAATAATAGCAATAGATGAATATGGAAAGGAAATGAAAATGTATAGGCAACGTTAGCATCCACTACGATATAGCATATATCGTATATGTGATTTTGTATTTTTCAATCACGAGTGATCATTTGAATGCATTGATTGTTTTCTTCCTCAAGGGTCTCATGACCTTTTGAAAGAGCTTGGAAATTATTGTTTTCAACTTATCAATTTATTTATTTTTTTATTAAGTACTAATATATTAATAATTTTGTACTAGATTATAATTGAAAAGAAAAATATTTTTTATTAAAATAAAAGAACAATTTTAAAATTATACTATATCATATATCATATTTGTAAATTGGATTTTTCTAATTTATTTGGACAAGGAGGTTCTCCAATCAACTCATATTTCTTCTCCTTGATAAATAGAGAAAAGGTCACACAATCATATCGGTTTGTTTTCAATTTTGAAATTTGATGATTAAAGTAACTTTGGACCAATTATTGGACTAACCAATTCTTGTGAACAAATTCTTTGTATAACTAATAATCAAATGCTTGATAGGCTTCAAGACTTGAACTTTAAGATTAGGCAAATATAACTTGTTCAAACAAAAAAAGGAATACAAAAAAATGCGGCTATTATAATTTGTAAGATCTCCATTTTAGTATACAGACAGGTTTAACAAGAAAAAAGGAATTCGTCAATTTCTCCATCATATTTTATTAAGAATTCACAAATTCAATGAAAGCATTGGTATTCTTAAAATGCACAAAACATTTATTGCACTCGACGTAGCCTAAACGTTATATTGATTTTTATCTATATAGTAAAGTTTTGGGCTAAAAAATTGTGAATAAAAGGTAGAGATTTTAGTACATACATAAATCAGTATTTCAATAGAAATTAATTTTTAATAAAGTTAATAACTAATGTATATTGATTAGATTATAACGATATAACTTTTATCCTATATTTTATAGTTAACAATTTTATATAAAAATTTATCAAATCAACGATTAAATTATAATTTTGTATTATCATAATTATTCATATTCAATTTTGTTAAAATCAAACAATAAAAATAAAGTAATGAAATTATTCACTACGTACAATAATATAATACAAAAAATTAAAGATAAAAAATAATTAATTATTACAATAATTAAATTAGATATTTATCAGTATTTAAAATAGTTTTTATTATTGATAAAAATTTATAAATTAGTTTTTAGATTAGTATCTAACATTAGCTATCAAGGATTTTGTACCGATCGGTACAAGACAAACCATGTCACTCGACATCTGTGACCGACCGACCGTATCAAAATACATTTAAGGCACTCAATAAATGACAACAATGACAATTATGGAAACTTCCTACGAATCATGATCAAGTCCCACCAAATCTAGGTGACACTCTCGAGAAATAAACTAACATTGATTTAGTGAAGATATTGATTTATTAAAGATATTATCTAATATACCTCCCTATAAATAAGGAAATATCCCTAGAAATCAGTCAACACTAATATTTGATATATTCAGTCCATCACAACTAAACTCATCGGTTGACCTCGGGTTGACTGAATGGACAAGCTTCACTTCTGGTTTGTCTCCTCCTGGCACACTGGAACAACGCTTTGTTGAGATAATGTTCTGATCGATATATCTATCAATAATGTAATCTCAACAAAAGAGCATTTAATCATAATAGAAAAATCACCTGCAAACGGGCACCACTTATCTTCGGGTGCTAACAGTATTACATGTGCACCATTATTCTCGGGTGCTTACTCTTTTATTCTGAACAACTATTAATTAATATGTAACTAACATGTATTAATTAATATACAACTAACTTGCATATTATCACAAGAGATAAAATATCTCTTTATCTTCAGAATAATATGATAACAGATTTAAACAATAACAATTATATCTTTCATCTTCATAATAATATCATAACAGATAAAATATCTCTTTATCTTTTATCTTAACTACCTATTTTGGGCTGACCAACATCTGGGCCAAGCTCACGAACCACCTCTTGGGCCCAAACACTGAGTTGACCTCCCTCTAATACTTGGGTCGAGATGACGAGCTCTCCTGCACGGTACACTAGCCTCCCAGGCTCAAGCCGAGCTTGACTGGGCGAAGAGGCTCTCTAGTGTTTTGGCGGCTAACGCGACGTTTCCCCAGTGGGGAGGTGATAACTCAGTAAACCTCGACTAGCCTTTTGACGAACCACACACACACACACACCTAGTTAAGGCAAGCCCATGCTCACTCTCGACTTGCATAGGTGTATCTCGCAAACTTGGTCAGAGGCTATATATCTTGATCTCACCATGCTTTGTTTCGCAGAGCGCCTACTCGTCTGATCATCTGATCATTCACTCATCGAGATAGCCCGACTGACCATGCACTCAAACAACTTAACCATGACATCTACTTGCAAAGCGCCTATAACTCGTTCTTGCGTCGAGTTAGGTCGTCTTACCTTGCCTCAAAATAACTTAACCATAACAAATTAAACTACAGAGCACCCCTACTCAGGTAGTCGTACTGACACCGAGCTAAGTCGTCTTACCAGGCAGAGTACCTTATCTACAACAACTTTACCCACAAAGTGCCTATACTCGAGTGGTCGTACTAACACTGCGCTAGGTCGTCTTACCTGCCCATACTCGATTAACTCAACAAGCAAATTATTCCCACAGAGCGCCTATACTCGGTTATACTTACTTATACCGAGGTAGGTCGACTTATCTATGCTTAAGTAAAACAAATCAATTCCCCATGACGCCTATACTCGAGTATACACACTTATACCGAGGTAGGTTGACTTACACAAGCTTAAGTAAATCAACAAACAAATTAATCCCACAGGGCGCCTACGCTCGAGCATACATATTTATACCGAGCTAGGTCGAGTTACCGTGTGCTAATTCAAGTAGATCAGCAAAACTAAATGCATATCCAAAAAAAAATTTATCATTAGGTGAGTCTCGAGGCTACTGCTTCCAACTTGTAAAGGGAGGGCCGACCTAGAAGCAAGTTATAAGCAGAAGGCACGTTAACAACAATATACCTGATGGTGATGGTCCTGGTTGCATTTTCATCAGCGAAGGTTGTCCTCAACTCAACATACCTTCGTACCTCTACCTGATTTCCCGCGAAGCCGACCAAACACCCATCGTATGGCCTCAACTGGTCAGGGGATAACTGTAAATTGGCGAAAGTCTTCCAAAGCATCACGTCATCCGAGCTCCCCTGGTCGATCAAAGCTCTATGCACCTTTCGCCCCACAGTGATAACTAATATTACCACCGGATCATTCTCATGAGAAACCACGTCCTCTAGATCAGCCCCTGTGAAGCATAGGGCGGGCTCCTGAGCACGACCAGGTCTCCTCGACTCCAAAGACATCACTGCTCAACCATACCGCTTACATTTGGTAGTTGAGCTTCCTCCTCCAGAAAATTTTCCAGAGATGGTATTTAACTCCTGTGGATCGATGTCTCATGTACCGGCTCCCTGAGGACAACTTCACCTTATGGTCCTTCCTACATGTCCTCAAGATACTCCTTTAAGAACCCATCCTTGACTAGGTTAGCCAATTGGTGACCCAAGACTATGCATCGCTCCATGTTGTGCCCGAATGCCCTGTGGAACTCGAACCAAGCATCTTTTCGTGTCCCTAGGTTTCGCTCCTTTTTCTGAGGAAACTTCAACTTGTCTACCACTCGTGGCATATCCAAGAGCTCTTTGTAGGATACACGGAACTTGGGCCGAAATTTGCGGCTCTTCCCTCGCCTTCCCCCTCGACTCATCTTTCTAGGCCACAAAAGGTACATATCTCAAGTTTGTTCTTTTCTTAGTAGAGGTTTCATGGACTCGCAGAGGTCGATCTCAGCTGCTCTCCTTAGGCTTAGGCCGCCTAGAGCGTGAGCTGCCATTCTTCCGAAGCACGACTTCTTCCACCTCAATATGCACGACACACAACTCACAAAATGTCTTCGTTGGGTTCTTGATCAATGAATCACTGAATGGCCTTGCTGCCATCCCCTGCTCAAAAGCGGCGATCATCATCTCTTCATCGTGCGTCCGAAGTCTTATTGTTAACGCGTTGAACCTGTTCAGATACTCCTTTAACCTGTCTCCCTCCCTTTGTCTCACGTCAAAGAGATCATACAGCCTTAGAGATTTGACCTTGTTGAAGGAGAATTATTCTCTGAACAACCTGGCGAACTGGGAGAAAGAGCTAATGTGGTTGTTGGGGATCCCAATGAACCATTGGAGGGTTGTACCTGTAAAAGTGTCCATGAACATCTTGCATCGAATGGCATTCGTTCCTCCTGAGATGATCATTTGAGCATTGAACATCATGAGAAGGCTTTCAAGGTCCTCTACCCCCGTGAAAATGGCCATCTTGGGTGTGATATAGTGAGGTGGCACGACCTCATTCATGATCTCCTGTGAGAATGCCTTGGGAGTGTCCCTTACTGATAAGCTCAAAGTTCGCTCCCTAGTGGAACGTCGGTCACGTTGTTGCAGACTCTTCTACAGATGCTCATTGGTTTTACGCAACTCCTCGTTGTCCTGCGCATGTTCCTCATAGCTATCTAGGAGGCCGCAATTTCTCCCATCAAGCGTTGTTGCAGAAGATCTTGCTCAGCTTGAGCTTCCGCTGGTAGCCTCTCATGCTTAGCATTGGCTTCTTCGTTATCTTCTTAGAGGGCTCTCATGGTCTCCATGAGTTGTTGTAAGTCGGGGCCATCGCTTCCTTTGGATCCCAGCGGTGATTACCTCGTGTTCCTCATCATGTTAGAAAACTCAACCACAATTGTGGATGGGATTAGGTTTTATCGTATCTCACGGTGGGCGCCAAATGTTCTTACTGGTTGACCTCAGATTGACTGGATGGAGAAGGTCTGCTTTTGGTCTGTCTCCTTCTAGCACACTGGAACAACGCCCTATTGAGACAGAAAAGGTTCTACCTATTGATCACACTCCGACGATCAAGTCAGTGAGAGCATACAAAATAATAATCAGTTTCAGTCTCTAGTACTCAGAAACAGCATACCTTCACCGGGGGTCTCAAGCCCCTTTTATAGATATCCCACTAACAACTTTTTTCTATCATTAATGTAATCTCAATAGAAGAGCATTTAATCATAATAGAAAAATCACCTGCTAACAGGCACCACTTATCTTCAGGTGCTAACAACAACAAAACATTTTATTTACGTGTGCACCATTATTCTCGGGTGCTTACTCTTTTATTCTCAACAAATATTAATTAATATGTAACTACATGCATTAATTAATATGTAACTAACTTGCATATTATCCCAAGAGATAAAATATATCTTTTTCTTCAGAATAATATGATAACAAATTTAAACAATAACAATTATATCTTTCATCTTCAGAATAATATCACAACAGATAAAATATCTTTTTATCTTTTATCTTAATTACCTTTTCTGGGCTTACCAACATTTGGACCGAGAGCACGACCCACCTCTTGGGCCCAAAAACCGAGCTGACCTCCCCCAAATACTTGGGTCGAGATGATGAACTCTCCTGCACGGTACAACAACAAAGGCCCATGACTAAAGACTATAAATAAACCCTCTACGAAGGAGTAAGGTACACTTTTTATCAGTTTTCACTATACACTCTTAACATAGAGTACTTACTTGATCGTCAACGATTAAAGAAGGAGTCTTGAAATGAGTAGCAAGGGAGTGACCGACACACAAGAATTATACAACCAGTTCCAGGTACTATCTAGGTCTACTTTGTCTATAAAAATATAGTTTTAGTTATTAATTATTTTATATTATAAATTAGTCTTTTTAGTGACTATAGAGAGTACTTTAGAATCCAAAGTAATTTATAGATAAAACCTTGATAGCTATTATTATATGTAAATTATTTTGGTCTCTAAAATTAGTTTCTATAAAATGATTTTCTTGTAGTGATTCCATTTTAAAAGGTATATACATTTTGTAAGATTACAGAAGCTACTCAAAAGTATATTGATCATAACATTATCTCAAATAAGGTTATGAATGACACAGTCTAAATTAGTAAGGAAAAATGTTTTTCTATTATCAGAGTGAATTATGTTTGGTTGAACATGTATGTAAAGATCATGTTTACCCATCTTGAAAAACATCAAATCTAAATTTGAGGGCATTAAACTTGTGGTTGAGATGGGTTGGCTACAGTTGTGATGAAGAGGTGAAGTGTGTATACATAAGGCTAGTTGATGGTACAAACGAGTGTTTGCTTGTGATAAGGGCCTTGTGAAGCACTTGTCTCAAAAGCCTTTTCCAATCATAGTATGTGTGGGGAAAAATGGAGTAGAAGGAGTAAGTTATTCGTAGTGGGAAGTTTGGCTTTCTTTCATTGAAGGTCTAAAGGTAGAGACAACATGCTACATAGTTTTGAAACCACCATATGATAAGAGAGGAAGGCTATGACATGGTTGCTAAGATATTGTTGGAAAAGATGTGAAAGAAAGGATAGGTATGACAGTAGGTCAAATACATAAGATATGTTGGTTGAATTGTATCTAAGAACAACGTCCAATAGGGTAAGTGATAACTTTCAATTTTCTTATAATTTTCTAAACTAATTGCATTTTCTTGGGTTTCTTTTGTTCTTATTTTCCATTCTTAGTTTAGTTTTGTAGTTTAGTTTTACATAAACATTTACAAACACTACAATTTACAACTTATATTCTTGAACCGTTTAACTTTGATGTTTTAAAGGAACCTTTTCGAATTGGGTTTTGACCTAAGAAGCTTCAATGAAGATTCTTAGATTATGAAGAGTAGAAAATGTTGAGTTTAATGAGTTAAAATCTCCAAAACTTGTACTAGACGGCCAAAGGTCAGCCAGCAATAAAGTGATGGATCGTCAATAAAAACTTAAGAAGAAGTTGAAGTTAGTTAGTTTCGTTATTTTTGTGGATTCACTTCAAGGCCCACCCATTTGTAACACTTTGAAACTGTATAAATACATAGTAGTTGAACAAACTTGATACAATAATAGATCTAAACAACCATGTAGCTAATTCTACCATTTGGGATTGTGAGAAATTTGTTCAAACTCTTATGTATTGAGGTGGTATCTAAACATAATATTACGTTCTTAATTAACGATTAGTATTATTGTTTTGCTTGTAATTGGTTTACCATGATCTCGAAATTTAGATTTGAGTGAAAAGTACTTATAAGTTTCTGACCAAATGATAATGCTTAACATATTTGAATGCTAGGAATAGACTTGAAATGTTAATTGTTATTAACATTTAATCTTAATGATAAGAATTTTTTATAAATATGCGAGGAATCGATATTTAGGAATCAATCAAAGGACACAATATTGTCATGCTAATCAAAATACAAAAGAGTGAGAAAGATGAACCCCAATCCATATTTTTCCAATTGAAACAACAAACTCTTTGACTTGTGTTCTTATTAATCATTGCCATCATAACAAATCCCAACAAACTTTATTATTTTTTGTCTATTTAGTGAATCTTTTACATTGATTATTCAATTATTCCTTGTGGATTCGATATTCGTCATTAGGGACAAATTATTACTTCTGACAACACGGTGCACTTGTCATAGAAAAGCCATCAGATTTTTATATTGATTCGTTTATAAACAAGACTACTTCGAATTCTTGATTAACTTGATCAAGTTTCATTATGCAAATTAACATTTCCTTATATAACATAAGTGTTAAAATATGACCCATCATACACTAGAGTTTAATTAAAGGTTTTTAAACAACAAAACATAAATCATGAAAAGACTTCATCTGGAAGACACAACTTTTATACAAGACAAATCATGTGAGATACACTCTTTTTTTAGAATAAATGAAACAACACATATGTTCTCTTTGTTCTTTGATAAGCAAAGTTCTCATAAGATGATATACATGCACACAATATTCTAAGCTAATATTGTACCTAACAAAAATATTTATGAGTTTATTTTGTGTTATAGAGAATGTTGTCATTTATATGTCTACTAAGAACATCTTACATAACACAAGATAATGTCAAAGATCTCTACAAGAATGCACTAAAGTTGCTTCACAGCAACACACATTTTAACCATGCCCCATGTAAAACAGAGTAGAATAAAGTACAGAAAATAACACACACAAAATTTATGTGGTTTGACTATAACCAATCGATGTCCATGATAGGGTTCACTGTGATAACTTCTGAGATTTACAACTCAAAGTTTCTCTCCTCACATTGAAACTCTCAACTCTTACGTTAAACAATAACTCTTAAGTTCAAGTTTCCAAGTACAAGAAAAAATTATTGTCTACAACATCCCACTAAAGAAATTTGTTATACAAACCAAACATGTATACAGTGGTTCAATTTGAAAATAATATGAGGTGCCAACAGTTACAGGGAAGGCTAAATGTTGATACCCAATAGATGATGATACCCATCAAATGGTCTTGAACCACTAGATGGTCTAACACTCTAGACAGTTTAGGAAAAATTTAACTTAGATTTTATTTGAACTAATCTTCAAACAATAAATATCAGAAAAAAAATATAAGGCCACATATGTAAAAATTTTTAAAAAAATAAAAATATATATATATATATATATATATATATATATATATATCGGGCCATAATTAAAGTTATTTAAAATTATTTTGCATTTTTTCCATGTATATATATATATATATATATTCTAACCTTTAATTAAGAATTATATGTAAGAATAATACAAGAATTGATGGAGGACCATCCCCACATTCTCAGCCACCACACTAATTAAAGAATAACTAAGAGCAAAGACAACCATGTAGCTTTACAGAGAACATTTTTTTTTCTTAGCCTGTATGAACTTGTACAAACTAGAATAAGGTTCATTCAAAGCCTTGTATTTTTGGGCCACATTTAGACTAAAATAATATATAAGCAAGGAAGAGTATAAGGAACTTCTAGAAATCATTACTTGAGGACTTAAGCAAGCTTCTAGAAGCACCACATGTGACCTACTTTGGGTTTCTAACCCTAACCTTAACTTGCAAGTTAGGGTAAGTAAGCTTGTAGAGTATCAGATGATCTATCACCCATTAGAATGAAAGTCTAAGAGTTTTGATGGTAACAAAACAATATAAGATGTGTTATATGTATAACCATTCTCATTCATGTACAACATAAGAGAATTGATACATCAAACCATACATGAGACACAACATTACAAGGAATACATAGATACAAAGACACTACATTATGGAACTATGAACACAAATGTCAAACGAAATGAGCGTTAAAAGAACACTTCAAAAGCTCACATCAGACAATGATCTAGAAGGATGAGAAAGACCTTACTTGACATTGACAAGAATGAATGCAACATCAACTAGAAGTGTCATGATGAAGTTATCTAACAAACAACATAATCATGAGATCACAAGATAAAAATAAGAGCATTAGATCATGATGTGTGAAAGACAATGTATTCACTCACAAAGAGCATAAAAATAATTATTTATGGTCTGCAAAACAATCAGAACAAGTGACAGACAAAGAGTTGAAATATTGAATCACTTAAAGACTCTACACAAAGTAGTAGATGAAGTATGAAACAAAACTAAATGGATCAAGCATCATATTCAAGTGTTAGGCAAAGTCTAAACACAAAGTGCTCAAAGGAAAATACATTAGACGATATTGATCAATACACTATCCACAGTAACGTTGGAGCCTTACACAAATCAGACAATGATCGAATGAACATGACAAACGAAGATTATATGTTGGACGAACAAGTGTCTGGTAAGTTTCCATACTTATTCCTTTTACTTTTACATGTGCTTAAATGGAAATTCAATATGTTCTAAATATGTTATGATTATGCTGAGTTATACAAATCATATTTAATCAAAACACAATGCTTTAACTAGAATTCCAAATGTTTTCAAATAAGCTTTAACGGATATATTTTGGGACTAAATTGTCTATTTTTTGAAAAAATCTTTAAAGATTAATGAGCTTAATTGATATATCTTTGCGAAAGTTATTTTGTGAAAATATAGTTCTACTTAATTGAGATTTAAGTCTGTGTTTGAAAAGGTTTTCGAAACATGTACCGCCCTGGTAGTCGGAAGTGATGACGTGGCATCAAGCTACAGTGCAGGCGTGTTGACAAGACGCCAGGTTGGCAGAAGGGAAAGAAGTCGGGGGGCTCGTGAAGTCGCCAGTTATTAAGTTGGCGTGCTCCGATCTCCTGCATACCAGAACCGGCGATCACCGGGTTAAAGATGAAGTCGCCAGATGTAAACTCAGGCGACCAAGTGATTGGAGATCGCCAGAGCAAGCACATTGCCGAAGATGAAGGTGGTGCAGATTATGAAGGCGGCCGGCGAGACCACAGGGAAGGTGTACGAAGGCACCCTAACTTGCCAATTCCAGTAGAGATCGCGCTCCCAAGTTGGCTATGCACTGGGCAGTACCATGCATAAGTAACTTAGCCAAAAAGAGAGTCAGAAGCAGCGCCCAAGTCAAGGAGGCTCCAGATGATGGCACGTGTACG
>Ga0123342_1006088_pt1 | contig 16963 bp, 13 predicted proteins | sample Turbeawhitnodule_FD_89960 | JGI IMG/M metagenome (GOLD analysis project Ga0123342, IMG submission 89960) | Root nodule microbial communities of legume samples collected from Mexico - Turtle bean Mexico white nodule | ecosystem: Host-associated > Plants > Roots > Nodule | place: Mexico: Nepantla... | reverse complement strand
CTACCATATGTTTCGTGGGTGAGAGTGCGAACCCCGGTACCCCCCCCCCCCCCTCCCCCCCGACCGATCGAGGATCATGATGGACCTTTGATATTGAGCCTAGATTAGGGTAGGCTACCGGGTTAACATTGGAATCTAGGTGATATTTTGTACTATGATTACATTAACGTGTTAAAGAGCGTTTATTAGATTTATGAAAGTCGTGTTGGTCATGTCACCCATGAAATGTTCGGTCAATGATTCGTCTGAGAATTCCTTGGCGTATGGTATAAAAATAGTTAAAGCAGGCATAATAAATGTTAGTTTATCTGATTATGGGGATAACATGGTTGTGGTTGCTTTTTCAACCAAGAAAAAAATTGAAATTAAAACAAATATACCCAATTTTATAATAACGATAATGATAGTTGTCATTTTGTTGTCAAATTAAAACGATTTTAGCGTAGACCTATCTAACGCTAGAGAGATGATAGTATAATTATGGTCAGATGACCCCAAGTCGTCTCCCAATGAATCTAATAGTAAAATCAGTTAAATTCTTCCACCATTGAATTCTTCATAGGTTATCTAAAGATTACCACCCTTAAATTCTTACACAAAGTTAAACCAGATTGAACATGCGTCAATCTAATTCAACTTGAATCTCACCAGTAAAGCATGTGTCTACTAGTTTAATTAGTATCCACTTTATTCCATGCGTATACTCCATTAGAATAATTATTTCCTCTCTCTTGAATCATGCGCCCAATAAATTATCAATCATGCGTTCAAGTATAACCTCTCACAAAAGCCAATTTCCAAGGAGATTAGAAGATTAAAACAAGGAATTAAAAAACGAAAGGTTTATTGATAAAATCCTCAAAACTCAATCGTGAATTACAAAAGAATCAACCAAAAAGGTTTAACTTTCCATGTGGAGGCAAAAATACTAAGATAAAGAATGCAAAAAAATAAACAAAGAAAACAACTTTGCACTCAAAGATATTGTTGGTGTCCTGTGTGTTTCCCTGACTCTGCTTAACTAGGCATGATCCATGCAACCTCCTTCAGATTCCATGTTGGAGGCACCACCTTTTGGTGAAAAAGATAGGGTAGAAAATGATGGAGAAGATCATGGAGAAAATTTGACTCCAACTTAGTTGAAGAAAATCTCTCTTACTTTACATAAAGTGCTCTTAAATATTTTTCTTATGTTTTGATTTAAAGAAACAACTTTGACTTTGAATATTTAGCCAATTCACAAAGCTAAACACTTCTTATGACCATTTAGTCTAAAAATACAAAATTAACAAAATAATAATTAATGTTCAAATAAACTCAATTATATGAATCTTAATTAAAACAATCAATTTACGTATTATTATAATCTAATAATTTATAATTAAATTGAGTGCTAATAAATTATGTTCATCATATCTATAACTCTAATTTTAAAAGTTATATATACTTCTGTAACTATTTTTTTTACATATTTTCTTCTAATTTTATCTTTTAAGATTGTGATAACTGTTTGTATTATATTACTATTTTGTGTTACTATTTCAATAAAAGTAAAGAAAGAGAATACTTCATTATATTACGTGATAAAATTTAACGCCATAAGTCATAATAAAAAAAAAGTTGATTTAAAGATCTCTTCTACCAACAAGTTCAAGTAAGTCTTTTATTTTTTTAAGTATTTTTTTATTATTAAACGAGTTTCACAAATTTAATAATTGTATATTTCACTTTTGTATAAATATTATTTATTATGTTTAATATTTTGAAACTGAAATTCAATTTTATTAATTAATTTGTTTATTTTATAATATTATATTATCATTTTTATTTAATTATAATATATTTTCTTATATAATTAAAGTAGCATTGAAATGATATTTAAATATAATAATTAAATTTTTAAGTTCTAAAAAGTTATTGTGAAAACTAAAAATCATTATATACTTTCTCTATATGGGTCTTTGTTGTTGATTTCATAATCATTGTCATCCACATTCAAATCTTTCTCGAAGGTGTCACGCTCTTCGCAAAGAAGGGCATTGAGGATCGAGGGGGAGTAGTGTTGTGCATCATCATTGATAGTCATTCTCATGCTTCCCTTCTCCCTTAATCTCCTTTTCCCAATTTCATTTTCCCTAAAAGTTAAAATATAAAAAACAGAAATCCATGTCAGATAATGTCACAATACCAGGTGTTCAAATTGCACAATCCATGTGTGCAAACCAATGTCACCATGTGCACCAAGTCATCAACAATTAACGATTTTGGTGGAAACTTAACAAAATGGGCCAAATTGTACATTTTAAAAAAATTGGGACCAAATTGATTTTTTTTAAACTATTGTAGTAAATTGAATACTCACAAAAATGTATGAACCAAAAAGGTAACTAAACCTACATATTATTAAGTTGTTTGAAGAGATTGTGTGAAAATTTAAATAACTAAAAAAGATTATTAAAAGGAAATAATTAATTGTAAAAATCATCTTCGTGTGAGAATAATGTGTGAATAAAGATACACTCATAAAAGTTAATAACGTTTGTGACAAGTTACTAGTATCATGGACTCATACTACTAATCAAAATATAATCTCTATTGTTTGAGAGTTTTGAATTTTCTAATGAGATATATTTCTATACTTGCCATTATCGAGGATAAATTTCAATCCATAAAAGCAAACAAAACACCCATACTTATGCATGTGTCACATTTTGTTTGCTAGTGGAGATACTCTTACACTACAACAAAAATTACTTTAGACAACAACGGAGAATCCTTGTCTAAACTGTAAAAATCATTACTTAAACTTTAGGTAATAAATTGGCAACGAATTATGAGTCGTTGTCTACGTGGTCATGGACTAAAGTAATAGGCAATCATTTTTTGGTTTAGGCAATAAAATATAAAAATCCGTTGTCTAAAATATGAGAATAGACAACAATTTTTTTGGTGTTGCTTATTCTTTTAGGCAATGGTTTTTTTTAGTGTTTCTTTTTCTTTTAAACAATGATTTTGTGTGTTACTTATTCTTATAGACAAACAATTTTTTAAGTGCCCAAATAAATTGTACTATATTATTTTAAATTTTGTTTATACATTTAGGTGATCGTATTCTAAATCAAATATTAATATATATTTTTTTAAAGATATTAAATAAAAAAATGTATTTTATTAATGTAGTTAAAATAAAATAATTAATTAAAACACAATTTAAAATATATACTGGAATTTAAAATATATCTACAATGATTACAAACTATTAAATGAAAATGATACCGTCAAAAAAAAAAGTCATATTTCTTAGATAATTCATTATGTTACTTATGCGTTTTATTAACGGTTAATATTTTTTTTTGTAAGAGTTGCATTTAAACTTTGTTTATTATTTTGAATTTTGCATATATAATATAATATGTATATGGGTTGATAAACTTAAAGTATTTCTATCCAACCATATAAACTAAAGTACCTAAAATTGAGCAATATTAGATTTTTTTTTTTGGTTCAAAGTCTTGTAAATTTGGTTCCTACCACCTACTACGAAGAATATTTATTCATAGACAAAAAAAATAAAATAAGAAAAAGATATTCTATATATCATAAATTACCTAGTTAACCTGACCACATGAACAAAACAAGAATATATAATTGAAGAATGAAATTAGTAGATTATTTTAAGTTGTACTACTAATGTTGGATTCATTTGCAAATTATGCAACCGATACAATCATGGTGTGACTCTTTTAATTTACAAGCAGGCAAGCACAATGCACATGGAAGGCAACCATTCAACAATAAGAGCTCACAACTTTTTTAAGATTCAAAACAACTTTGTTGAACATCATTAGCAAAAAGAACACTAATATATTGGCTAACAAAAAGGAATTAGGTGTAAGGCTATTCTAAATGGCAAGATGACAAAACGTAACCATAAGCATCCAACACAAATAGAAAGATATACTAATAACTCTAATAATATAAATTTAAATTGTACTTTTGGATCATGATAATCTAAATTAAGATTATGAGTTGATGCAGATGAAGGAAGTAGTGTTATGCTACTTTGTTTGCCCAAAACACGTGCCATCAATTCATCTCCATCATCATCATCTAATTCAGGATTTTGTTGATTAAGCATGAATTTCATCATTGCCTGTATATCTTAAATTTGCTTTACCATGTCACTCCTTTCAGCTTTATATGTTTTTTTCATAACAGTCATTTCTTAATTTTTCTTCCAAACTTTGGGCGTCATAGTCCTTCCATAACAACGCACTCGACTGGGCTTTTCTTTTCCAAACAAAGATTCAAATGTTTGTTCCACTTAATCATTTGAATTTTGAATGAAATTTTGAAGTCTAGTCTAATAAAGAAACACAATGAAGACTAATAAATTTAAGATTTTAAAATACTTAGTAATTAAATCTTAAAATACTTATAATAGCATTTTGTGTCTTCATTTAGTGCTTTTCCTTTATGACTTGCACGACTTTGATGAGTTTTGATAAACATTTCAACATGACTAAGTTCTTCCCCTTCCTCCTTATTGACAAGTTCCATTAATTAAAAATTGGAAGGTAATCAACAAATAAGATTAAAATACATTTTCAAAAGACAAGACATAAACACATTACAATAATAATACCAATTCAACACAAACTCTAGCAAAGTTTATTGTACCGTTTCCATCATAAATTTGAAAGGATTATGTGATCTTGTTGGAAGAAAAGCCCCTTATCTAGAATATGATAGAGTCCAAGTCATTTTCATATGTTTATAATAATATGTCATCCAATTTCATAGTTATAAGGAACAAAAAGTAAAAAAAAAAAAAAAGCTAGTTCAACCAGTAGTAGGTCTAGAAAATGACATTTTATACTCTTAATTATATTATTGTGTTTCTTTGAATTTAGTTTTTTTTATATTTTTTTCTAGACAATTGAAGTATCATTATTGAAAATATACTTAAAGAGTTTTTACACTATGTACAAACGTTATGTTTTTAATTTTGTTTTCAAACTTTAATTTGAATATATATTTTGTCTTTGTTTTAAGGATGTTGACCTTTCAAATATTTACATCATATATGAAAGTTAATTTTATATCACATAAGGATGAATGTCTATTTTAGGTTTTATGGAAAGACTCAATGAATGTCACTCTTGACAATTGTTAATGGACATGTCTAATGTATTAAATTTAACTCTATTAGAATGACTGTGAACCTAAGGTATTATGATTGTTATATGAGTGAGATTTCTTTTGTAATAAAATTAATTGCAATTTTTGTTATTATGGTTATCACAAAATACAACTATAAGGACATATGTTGATTGAAAATTTTATTTTAGTATTACTAGTTATTTTTTACAATAAAGAAAAATAAACTTTAAATGGAGAATGGAACTACGTAAGTTATGAACTATTAATTTTAATAATAATTTTCTATGTAGTTGAACTCTTTATTTGTTATTGAAGGAACTAATGATTAGGTAAATTTGGTTCTTTAAAGGATGAGTTATACATAAAACTTAATAAAAGTGTTATAAACTCTAAATGATGGTGTGAATTGAATAGTCACATTTTGGTGACCAAAACTATCATTATTTTAATATGATTATAGAAATGTAAGGGTAGATTAATGTATCCAAACAATGACTTGAAAACTAAGAATGAAAAATTGAATGAAGAATGCACAAGCTTAAACCAAATACAATCAATATACATACAAAATTTGAAAAGAAAGAAATATAAAACAAAAATCTCCTTATGAAAATTCAAAGTTTTGAGAAAATTCCATCCAATATAAACTATGGTCAAATAGTAGACGATTTATTGTATGAGAATGAAATGATAAGGAAAGTCATATCCTTGACTGCGTAAGGGAATAAAGGATAAAAGATTTGATCTTCGCACCAAAAAGTGTAAAGCAAACCTCATGATATAGCAACATTAGGAGGCTATACTAAGGAGAAGTACAACAAATAAGCAAAAAGTCTGATACTTTGTGGAAGTATTTCAACAAGAGGGAATCTTTGATTTGGTACTCCTTGTTGACTTGATTAACGGTCAACTGGAAATCATTGTGACACTGTAGTTTCCGCACTTCCATATCCTTTGTCAGAAGAAGGCCTGTTACCAGAGCTTCATACTCGGCCTAATTGTTGGATGCTTTGAAGCCTAAGTGTAGTGATTGCTCTATTATGATGCCTCCCGGTCTTTCAAGCCCTGTTCCAGCCTCGCTTCCGGTTTTATTGGACGATCCGTCCACATACAAGACCCACCACTCCTCTATGATGGGGTTGCCCTAGAGTTTCAAGATGAAATCAGCCTGACATTGAGTCCTGATCTGTCCTCTAGGCTCATACTTGATTCTGAATTCTAACAGTTCAATTGACCATGCGATCATCCTGCCTACCAGTTCAAGCTTTCGAAGGACCTTGCTGATAGGGCAATCAGTTTTAACAATAATCTCATAACTTTGGAAGTAGTTCCGCAACCTTTCGCGTTGTATGCACCAATGCTAGGGCGACCTTCTCGATCATTTGATATCGAATATCTGTATCTTGCAATACTCGACTGACGAAGTATACGAGTCTTTGTTCGGTGGTTCCTTGCGCGATTGTCGCGCTGATGGCTTCTGCTGACACGACTAAGTAAACGAGTAGGGGCTCTCCTCTGTTTGGCTTACTGAGGATGGGTGTTGCCGCCAGGCCCTGTTTTACGACGATGAATGTCTTTTCGCATTCCTCGCTCCATTTGAACTTGTCGGCCTTCTTCATTACTTTGAGTATGAATTTTATCCGTTCTGCTAACCTGGGCACAAATTGAGAAAAAGATGTCAATCGACCGACCAACCTTTGTACCTCTTTAAGGTTTTTGGGATTCCTCATCTCTTCTAGGGCTCTGCACTTTTCGGGATTTGCTTCAATACCTCAGCTTGTAAGTAGAAATCCTAAGAATTTCCCTCTTCCACCTCAAACACGCATTTTTCGGGGTTGAACCTCATGTCGAACTCTCGTAACCTTCCAAAGACTTTCGTCAGGTCCTGAGTATGTTGTTTGGAGTTTTCGAACTTAACGATCATATCATCGACATAGAATTCCATGTTGCGGTTGATTTGCTCCCTGAATATTCAATCCATTAGTCTTTGGTACGTAGCCCCTATGTTTTTAAGGCCGAATGGCATCACTTCATAACAAAAGTTTGTCTTGTCGGTCATGAAAGTCGTTTTAGGCTTATCGCCTTTGTGCATGGGTATTTGATTATACCCTGAGCAGGCGTCTAAGGAGCTCATGACGTCATGCCCTGCCACGCCATCGACTAATCTATCGATGTTGGGAAGGGGGTATGCGTCCTTTGGGCAAGTTTTGTTCAAGTCCGTGTAGTCGGTGCATATACGCCACTACTTGTTACTCTTTTTCACCAAGACGGTGTTGGCTAGCCAGGTAGTGGATTGTATCTCCTGCACAAACCCAGCTTGTTTCAACTTGCTAACTTCTGCCTCGGCCACCAACCTTCCCTCCTCCCCCATTCTTCTCTTTTTTTGTGCAACCAATTTTGTGTCGGTATACCGATAGCCTATGCGACATTATCCGTGGGTCGATTCCGGGCATATCAGATGTTGCCCATGCAAACAAGTCTTTATTTGTGGTTAATACCTCCATGATTCTTTGTTTGTCAGCTTCTCCCAAACTGGTGTTGATTCTCGTATTTTGTCTTGACTTTCCGAGCAGTAGATGAACGATTTCGTCTTTTGGCTTTACGCATGACTCGTCATTTGGCCGCGAATAGAAATCCCCTTTAGCAGCTATTGAGTTCACATCCCTCTTAAGCCGGGTGTACCTCGACAAGATTCTCATACTCGTCACATAACACTCTATGGCAATTTTATGATGCGTTTTGACTCTTGCCACGCACCATCCATCTTCAACCGGGAACTTGATGGTTAGATGGAGTGTTGACACTATAGCCCCCGGTCGGTTCAACGGTGGCCTTCCCAACAATGCGTTATACAATGTCTTAGCGTCAACTATCTGGTACCAAATTTTAATGGTCTTTTGCTTCTCGTTTTCACCGAACTTGGTATGTAGGTCAACATATCCTTTGGTATACACCTTTTCTCCTAAGAACCTAACAATTTGCTCGTCATATGGGATAACCTTGTCCCACGAGATTCCCATTCTTTTGAAGGTTTTGAGGAAGAGAACATTTATTGGACTTCCTTGATCAACTAGAGTTTTCATCATTGTGCAGTTTGCCACCTCGATAGTGATAACCATGGGATTGTCTTGATCCGTGTCTATTCTTTTGAAGTCCTCGTCGGTAAATTTATCGAGGGCATGGTGCGCTAGTTTCTTCCAATGTAGTTGACAAAATGTAGGTTTCGAGCGTGACGTTTTCGAGTCGAGTAAGTGGTCTCCCCTGTGAATCTTCCTGCAATGGTTTTGATAATCCGTTTTGGGGGATCGTTAGCTTCTTATTGTCTGTCGTCCCTTCGTTTTGGTGTTCGCGATCTTTACCGATGATTTCTTTGGTGTGTCTTGGCCCCCCACCCCTTATATTTTCCTTCTTCTTTGCCATCCTTCCGCACAGAGCGCCTTAGGTGATCATCTCGTATCAACTCCTCTATTTTGTCTTTTAGTACAACGCACTCTTCGGTGGTGTGACCATAATTTCGATGGTACCGACAATGTCAGGTTTGATTTGCATTTGGGGGGATAGACGTCCTTTGAAAGGTGGTATCAAGTCGGTATTGAGGGTTTCGTCTAGAACCTTGATCTTTCGATCGTCAAGGGGGTGTACTGAAGGAACCTGACCGGCTTTGGAAATTCCCTCGGTCTTTCGGGCGGCCGCATAGGTCGTCGTGACTCTTCCATCCGCCAATTTCCCGCATCTTTACTCACCTTCATTTTGAATTCTCAAAGCTCTTCCAACTGCATGAACTTTGTCTCCCGCTATCTTAACTCGTCCATGCTTCCAGCCGGTTGCATGCATAAGATATCGGAAAAAGGCCCCGACTTCAAGGCGATCACCAACTGGTGTAAGGCTACTTCCGGGCTTAGGTCCCAAATGCAGAGGGTTATCTTTCTGAATCTCTCCATGAAGGATTGAAGGGACTCAGATCTCCTTGCTTGATTTTTACTAAGGCTAGGAAGTTAAGTTATGCAGTTTGCTAATGGCAAACTGGGTCGAGAACTTTGATACTAGCGTGTTAAAGCAATCAATTGTACAAAGGGTATGCGAGTGAACCAATTCAACACGACTCCCTTCAGTGAGGTGGGGAAGACACGACAGAAAAGGGCGTCGTCGACTCTATACAAATTGACCTGAGTAATATACGCATCCACGTGCTCGTCCGGGTTGCCGCCATTGTCATACTTATCAATCGTTGGACTCTTCCAACTGGTCGGGAAAGGGTGTTTGTGAGATGACATCCCTCCCACCTCATTCAAACACGTGTGGGTCGTACAGTGCTGCGTACTATTCTCCCCTTCCATTTGCGTCAACGTCTTGCTTTCTAAGTACTCACGGGTTCTTGAGTTCTCTTAACCTGTCGGGGTGTGTCTGAGTTCTAGATTCTTTTTCATCATCTCGTTCTCGGCTTGTAGGGCCCTTAACTTTGTTTTTTTGTTTCAAACTCTCAAGTTCCTTCTTCATTGCCAACATCATGGTTATGGGGTCCGCGACCGACTCTTCGTTTTGCTTGTTGTTTCCCATCTTACTCCGGGTGGTTACCATGCGACTTTTCGATAGGTTTTTCTTTCGACCCACGGTGGACACCAAAATGTTCTTACAATTATCCAAAACCGAATGTCCCCTACCGAGTTTCTTCTATCCTCTCTTCAACTTCAAAAGTTCTTCCAGGATGTTTGAGAGAGGGGGTACCTGCAAAAAGCACTTTGGCGCTTAAGTAAGCTAAAGTCAATTTTAGTGATTCAATTCAAGATTCAAAATACATTACCTTTCATCATGAGGGTCCCCTCTTATTTACACTATTCTGGTGGGCCTTATTCTGTCAGAATGGCTAAACCAGGCCCAATAGATGTTAATCACGCTTTGCTATCTCTTAATTGGAATTAACGTCCTTATTTCACGATATGACGTGGATCTTGGTTTTTACCGAAAGACTGTTAAGCTGTTTAGGAGGCCGACCATTCAGGCTCTTGGTTTCGTGGTATAACAATGGGTGTTCACATTAGGTGAAAAGTCTAAGTTCTAAGACCTAAGTAGCAAGAAAGGAGGATCAATTATGTTCAACCGAAACCAGAAGGAGAATATGTTCGGTGTGACATAATGTTACACATTCTCTTACATATATAGATAACATCTTATTAATAGAATATTTCAAATATAATCTTCTTAACATAAGTCTATTGTATCATAATTAATATAATGTTTTCTTTAACAAAGACTAATTTATAGTAAAATACAATGATGATACTATAATATTATATAAAAGAAAATGTAACTTCTATAAGATTGAACTAAGCGACTTATCAGATCAAATGGTCTTTTGCTTCATGTTTATAAAAATGATCATTGGGTAAGACACATAAAGGTGTGGATATGCTAGCTTAAGGTTAATGTCAATACTTCAAAAACACAAAATTTGAATAGAGTTCCACATGTTGTCTAATAAGTAAAATCTTATGTGTGAAACATGTGTAAAGGCAAGCAAGTTAAAGTACATTTCCAAAGTACAAACATTGGGTAGGAGTGAATGTTTTTGCGAAACCTATAAATAGAAGCTCACCATTCACATTAAATAATTGACAAAGAGTCGATAAACAAACTGCTTAAAATGCATACATTTACTTAATCTTTCATTCTTTCAAAGTTTGAGCACTTAAATAAATTATCTTCTAGACGACTTTGTAAAAGATAGTTCTTTGTTGCATGTCCTTAATAAATGTGAAGTTATCTCTTAGAATAATGAGTGTTTGTACTTGATATTCACTCATTTGAGTAAATATTGTAAACAACGTTCTTTTTTTGTTTTTATAGCTATAGTATGTCTCATGTACTTTGTTTGTAGAGACTTTGTGTATATGTACATCAACTTAAGGTGAGTAAAATATATAACCTAAAAACTTTGTATATTAATTTTGAAGAGAAATTGGATACTTGGATAGCTTGAAAAAACTTTATATATTTATTATAAGTAATAATATAATACTTCTAAACATTGGAGAATTAGATATAACTCTTAAGATGACTTAGTATAAAAATTGTATTATTAGTGAACCTTCTCACACATATGATATTGGTTATCTCTTTTGAAAAGTCTTGTGAAGAATTTTGTAAAACCATTAGACAATCACTTATCCTCTCTTGTAAATTCTTTCCAAAGAGTGTTTTATTAACTCTTCAATAAGCTTTTTATAGTTAGTTATAAAATTATAAGAGTACTTAAAAAAAAATAAGCTTAGACTAACTATGAGATTTTATATCCATCTTTAAAATATGTTATTTTAGTGAAACTTTTTTTAATATTATTTGTGGAGATGAGTATAAATTTCGAAAGACTATTATAAGAATAATGCTTGAGAAGTTTTGCTTGAAAACAAGTTAAAGAATACTTGACTAGAAATCAAAAGTGAATAAAATCAGTATTAATAAATATTGATAATCCTTCATAATTAATAAAACTTAATTTAAAAAAAAACTAAATGTAGTCTCTGGTTAAAAAATTTTCAGTCATTAAAAGTTCTTCAAACTAAATATCGTATCAGTCGTTAAGGTAAATTAATATAAAATATACTTGATGCATTAATTTCTTTATTTACAAAGTTTTTTATTTTTAAAAAAATAAAAACAATTATATATATTAAAAAAATTATAACCTTCGTACTCATATTAAATAATTAAAATTTAAATAATAAAAAAATAGTTCATTGAATAAAGATAGGAACATTAATGGTTTTGAAAAATGTATTTATAAGTACAAAATTGAAATTTATGGAATAAGGTGTAAGAATAAAATAAAATACATAATTATATACGGCAAAACAGTTTTTACATTATGAAACAGTATTATTAGTATTAATTAAAGTTTATTGATAATAATAAATTTTAATATATCTCATTTTTTAAATAAATTTCATCATATTACAAAAAAAAAGTATTTCTATATAGTTGTAGATTATAAAATTTTTAAATCCCTTAACTTATTTAATAAAGCTCTCTTACAAATTTATAATTTCAATAGTGTTTAATCACAATAAAATCTATATTAGTAATATTTATATTGTATAAATTATTGAATGAGTTATTAAATAAAAAACGCATTTTTTTGTGTGTGGATAAAATTAAAAAAACACATCTATTAATGAAAAACACATCTAAGATTCATGCCATCAAGTACAATTACATTAATGCAATTTCAGAGTAAAAGAGCAAACCTTTGTCAAATGGTAACTGTTGCTTCACCAATAAGAAGGCGCCACGTATCAACACACCATGCGGTGAACCCCACCAGAACGCACCCGCATCTCTCTCTTCTCCCTCTAATTCCTCCCGATTCAAAGATCTGCAACTCTCTCCCTCCCTCTCTCTTTCTCTCTCTCTCTCTCTGTCGCTCTTTCGCATGAATTTTCTCTCTGCGTTGCCATGACGGAACCGACGGAGCCATGCACGTCTTCTTCATTGGCGAGGGACTCTAGCACCGTGATTCACCCAAGGCGGGAGCCCTTTGAGCACGGCCTCCTGCCAATCCCACGCCTCATCTTCTCCGACCCCGCGCAAACCCTAATTTCGTTGAGGCGGAAGCTTCTACAGTTATCCTCCAACCAGCGAGTCGACTCGGCGGCCATCTCCGAGGCACTGCAGATCTCCATTGAGCATGCCAGACTCGTCATCGATACGCTCGCCTCGATTCTGCACTCCGACTCCGAACCTCTTGTCGCTGCAAAGCTCGACGAAGCCGATTCCGTCGGCGTCGACGTCAATGATCTGGTACTGTTCCTGTACATTCAATCCTACAAGAGGCTCCTCCCGCGGACGCACAAGGACTCCGCTGCCGTCGCCGATGTCTGGCCTTCCACTTCCGCCTTCGATGGCTACTTGTCCGCCCTCTCGCCGCTTCAGGTGAATTTTCCGTTTTCTTTCGATTTCTTCATTTGTTGTGAGGTAATTCGATTTGTTATTAAGCGCTACTAGGTACGACGGTGCTGTTCCGGACCAATGCATTGCTTAGTTACTATAATGTAGGATTAATTTTATCGTAGTGACTCTCACATTTGAACCCCTGGATTAGTTTTTTTAGCAGGTGTTCGTTGCTGTTTCGTTCTTTATGATTAATTTCTGTTTGATTTCCGTATTAAACTGCTGATAATTTTGTTTTGAGTGATTCTGTCGTTGATTTGGTACAAAATGTGTTGATTCTGACGTTGAGTGTTTTGCAGCTTGTGCGCAGCAACAGTAGGCGGTTTATGCCATCGCAGACTGATGAAGAGGCGCATCAGTTGTCATTTCTGCAAAAACACTTGACTAACATTCTGTCTCTTCTAGCAGAGCCTGTGGATGGAGAAGGCGTAGAACATCTGGTTTGTTAATTTGTTGTATTATTGAATGCTATTTATTATTTCTCATTTTCTCAATTCAAAATACTTGGTTTATAACAGCATTGTGTGTTTATTATTCTTAATTTTTTTTTTCATCTTTGGGATATATTCTTGTAATTCAAATAGTGTTTTTGGCGATTTTCCATGCAAACCAATAAAAGGGATCTTGCATGGCCTGGAAAGTAGTTTTGCTTCACTTGTTGTATGCTTGTTCTTGTGTCCAACTTTTGCTTAGCTTCTGTAGAATGATATTATTTATTACTTAATCACATTTCTACATTGTTTGCGCATTGCTATTAATTTTGTCTGAAGTCTGAGCATATACTCTGAAGACATCAGCTGTTAAGAATTTTGTAGCAGATTACCCTCCCTCTTGTGTCATCGTTCGGTATGTTTGCAACTAGTTACTATGTTTTTGTGATATATCGTGAGCATTGCAGTATCCTAAAGGGGAGCAGAAAACAAGATTCTGTAGTTTGTCTCACTCTTGTTTGATTTATTTGGCCATGGAGTGTTTCATGTAAAATAAGAATATTGTGCTAGTGCCTCTATGTTGGTTGAAATTCATACTTTTTTATTATGACTCATGGATACAAATTTATCATTGATCTGTTTTGTCTTCTAGAGTTTCCAAGGGTTGTGATCTTCTAGTTAGGGATGTGCCGACTGACAATTTGTACTAATAATGATTGAAATTTGAATTGATCTATTTATATACATGTCATGCATCATGCACTAGAGAGTTAGCATGACTGCTCCATCTCTATCGACAAAAAAAAACCAACTTTTATTTATTTGTTTTGAGTTGAGGGATAAAAACAGGCAAGCTGGTTGCTGGCCATTTTCTGGTTCTTGTTTGTTATTGCGACATTTGTTCTTGTTTAGGATTCCAGCATCTACTCTTACTTGTTAATCCGAAACCAACTTCTCTTGATTGTAATGCAAGTCCCCTCACTTCTGTGCACTAATTAATTAATTAATTCTTACTGTATATGCACATGGCACTGCATATTACCTTGTGCATTTGGCTGTCATTAGTAATTAGTTATCATAACAATTAAAGGATATGCTAGAGTGTAGAGTTACAGCAACATTCAATTTATTTTACTTGCTGAGGCATTGATTATCACATAGTTAAATGCTACCACCTTTTCATTGTGTCATGATAGTTTTAGGAAGTGGTACATTCCAAATTTTTTCCCTCCCAAGTAAAATTGACTCTTAAGATCATATAGTTTGTTACTGGAAGGAAAGATTAATGAATTTTTGAACCTTTTTTAATTTTTCTTTGATTAAATGTTTCATTACAGCAATTTATTTTTTATTGAATCAAATTTATGTTTTTCTTTTAGTTTATTATCTTAATATTGTTTTGTTTAATTGATAGGTTTTAACTATGGAAAGATTTGAGCGCCTTGGGTTTCTAATTCAGTTTGGTGACAAGGGATCTGAAGGAAATTTTTTCAGTCAATTTTCTCCCTTTTTTGCAAATTCAGACCCTGACATGCCTGCTGTTCCTGTTCCTGTCGCTCAAGTTCAAGATTGGCTTCTACAGAATATAGCTGCTGCTTTGGAATATATTTCTGAACGGACTTCTTCTAAGGAAAATGGGCCAGCTAGTCCTTCTGATCACGATGTTGCTATGACTGATGCATGCGGTGCCTCAGTTAATAAGGTTTCAACAAGTACTAGAGGTGCAAGTTTCATTGAAGGGATTTCCAAATCGTCATATATGAAGCATGCACCTGACATTAAAGGTTCCACTGTTAAGGTATGTTTCTAATACATATATTCGGTTTTTCAAGTATAATGTCACTCACATTTTGGATTATTTTGAGGTCTCAGTGAAGCTATTGATCCTAAATAGCCATTTAACCCTTAATATTATGTTTTCATACAAGGATGCTAATAAGTGTGGGTATATGTTGAATTTAGAAGGGGAGATTTAAGATGAAATTGCTAAATGAAGAGAATATTTTAGTGAGAAATTCTGAACAAAAAGACCTTCTCATTTAGTTGCTTTTTATGCTTACACACATGCACACTCTTAATAGTCTAAGTGGGCTATTTCCTTGGCTAACATGTAAACGGGTGCAACTTCCTAGATACATGAGTAAAACAACTGGTGTACTTGAATGTGCAATTTCCTAAGCACATGAATCTACTATTTCTCAAGTACAGTAAGTATTGTTTGTTCCAATCCAACATACTCTAGATAGGCATTGGCTTCTAAATGAGTATATAGCTCATAGTTTTCCAACTTGATGTAATAAAAAATGGCCGAAGCTTTTTTTTTTTGTATTGATCACATGCAATTTTCTGAATGTTTGGAATCTGAAACTGCCAGGGTTTGTCTGTTTATATCTGAACAAGATATAGGTTCATGATTTGAAAATTATTCTGAATGCTTGATGCATTATGTTAGGCATGAGCTCCAGGATAGAGAATTGGGTTTGGAAGGTATATACTAGGTGGAGGAAACAACGTGGAGTTGGTGAGCTGTTAAGGTTAGTTAAACAGACAGTTAGGGTTCAGGAATTTAAATAGGGAGATGGATACAACTGTGAAGGCAGTGGAAGTTTATTTTGTAGTAACTCAAAATTTCTGTTGTAAGGGCAAACCCTTTATAAGGTGGCAGTACAGACTCCTTGTTCATGTTTGTAGAATTAACAAATTTCTTTCACTATTTCTCCCATCTAACTTTTCCCTCTTCTTTCTATTTTATTTTGAATCGGAGACTAATCTGAATCCTATCATATTTCCACTCACTGTATGCATGAAAGATTTGTTTGTGCCTTGTATTATTGTTGTTGCATTGGTTTTGAAACAGTAGAAAGGGTGAAATGCATGTATAACCAATGTCTGCATTTGATAATGTCTGTTATCAATTGTGGATTGTGGAAAATGGAGGAAAACCAATAATCTGCTATGTCATGTAGCAAATAGCGTCACAGGATAATAGCAGAAGTCACTCAATGGTTGAAATATATTGTATGATATCAATGATGTATTTGCAAATAATTAAATAGTTCACAAATAAAAATAAAATTCATAAAAATTGGCATAATATTAACTCTAAGGAGGTGTTTGTTCCATGGAATCTTTTTGCATTCTCGGGAATATGAAAGTGAGAATGTTTATTCCTAGTTTTTGTTAGGAGGTTATCAAAATATTCCTCAGTATCTTATATTCCTGGGCATTATCTGAACTGATTTTACGTGCTAATGGGTTGAGAAAGGTACATTTCCATGGGAATGAGGAAAGTTATTTTTTAGCTCTAGTTTAACTTCCATTCCATTTTTATATCTTTAATCATTTTAAAATTTAAAAACATTCCAAGGAATATGAAAAATGAACCAAGCATATTTTTGGACATGCATAGGAATAAGATTCTGACT
>Ga0123342_1006087_pt1 | contig 16964 bp, 9 predicted proteins | sample Turbeawhitnodule_FD_89960 | JGI IMG/M metagenome (GOLD analysis project Ga0123342, IMG submission 89960) | Root nodule microbial communities of legume samples collected from Mexico - Turtle bean Mexico white nodule | ecosystem: Host-associated > Plants > Roots > Nodule | place: Mexico: Nepantla... | reverse complement strand
TATATATATATATATATATATATATATATATATATATATATATATATATATATGTATATATATATATATGTATATATATATGTATATATATATATATGTGTGTGTATATATGTATATATATATATATATGTGTGTATATATGTATATATATATATATATATATATGTGTTTCCGATGAAAAAATATATTAAATATATTTTTTAGATACATGTATCGATAGATTATTGTTCAAATAATTCAAGTATTGTCTTTGAAAAAAAAATAGAAAAAGAAAAATCAATAAGGTAAAAAAAAATCAATAAGGTGAGAAAATTCTATTACTGGTTGAAATATCAAGCTTGCGTGAAAAACTTTGTCATGGAGAGCTTCGAGAAAGTGAAGTTGCATCAGAATCGACTCCTCTCTTAAATCATCAGGTGAAAGATGGGAAAGCCATAAAAAAAATCCTTTGTCTTCAAGTCCTTGAAAATATAATTTTACTCTACATGTCTAAAATTATTGTCGTCTAATGAGTAAAATTGTCTTCCATAATAAATATCTTTGGTATATATATGTATAATATATATTTCAATAAATTAAAAATAAAGTCAACCAAAAACACTTTAGTTGCACCATATTTTGTTTCCTTATATTTGCAAAATAATAAATGTAAGCATGCATATCAACATAATATTGACTAATTATATATATATATATGTAATTTAATTAAAACATATTTTTTCTCTCAAATTTAAATGTTATCATGATAAAAAATTTAATAATAATTAAATATATTTGTTTACACACTAATTTGTTTGACATTCATAATTTACTTCGACTATAAAGAATTTTAATAAATAAAAATATTAGGAATATTATAATTCTTGTAAAAAAAAATTCAATCAATTGAGTTATAATCCAAAACATTGTAACCTCACCGGTTAAACAATACCAAGATCACTTTTATTCTATAATATATATATATATATATATATATATATATATCAAAATGAATTGTGAAAGTGTATTGATAACTCGAAATATCTATTTGGTAGCTTGAACATGAAAAGTAGTATACATGTGACTAGGAAAATAAAATTTATAAAATTTATGATATATTTTGTATGTGAATTAGAACATTTTTTTGTTGATAAAAAATGACTTTATTTAATTGTTGAATCAGCGCTAATGCTTTTGTACATAAAATAATATGTGTGTGAAAAACAACAAAAATGAAATAGCTGGAAAGAAAGCTTTTGCCTCATTGTGATTATTTTATTTGAGGGGAAAGTAGTTCACGGCCTCCCAAAGGTCACAGGAAACAAATAAAAGTAGGTCATGCTGTAGCTGGTAAAGTTTGCATCAACGTAAAAACGTAACATGAAAAAAAGTACTGTAGTGGTAAACAAATCATAACAGTGTTCTTCAAATTATATCTCACAGCTGTTTCCAAACCTATAACTTGGTTTGAGATACAAATTTCATATTGATCTAGAATCCTAAAAGATCTTGTAAGTTGTAACAGATAATAGAAATTAATAAGATTGTCGAATACTTTAAGGTAAAAACATCATTAAAAAAGATATTAATTAAGATAGTAATAAAGTAAAGCATTGAACAAAGACACATGAAAGTGGTAGTGTTTGAGCAACATAAGATTGACGGAGGAAAAGAGTTTGTTTACGTGTATCTACTTATTGCTTGCCCTATAGTACAACATTATGAACTAGGATGCAGAATGAAAAGAACCTTAAAGAAAAAGAAAGAAAAAGAAGGAAATAACATTGTTACTTGAGAATATACAATAGAAGAAGCTAGGTAGCATAGAATAGAGAGAATATCTATTGTCTCTTCCAAAACGCAATGGCCCCCACATCCTTCACGGGATGCCTCTATGATATCGATTTCATCACGTGATAAGCTTCCTGTTCACTGTGCATGCCCACCCAATCACTCGCTGGTCGGTATCAGCTTCCTGTAATCTTCTTGTTATCGTCACTTTGAGGTACATATCTCCTATTCATTCTAAATTCTAATGCTATCCATCATCATGCAATCAATTCACTTCCTTATACTTCATAGCAATGCAATCAGTAGTGTCCACGGAACTGCCTTTGCAGGTTCATCACTGGCCCCATTTGCCTGCTTAGTGACCCATCTCCAACACCCATGAAGTCTTTGGTTAAGTGCTCTTCAGTGTTTGAACTTGAACGTACTTGCTTCTCCGTTATTTCTGCTTCTCCACTTCCCCACTCTTCGATCCGCGGCATCACCATATGCTCCAAACTCTTCCTGCAACTCAAGGAAAACCCACCTCTGCTTGCCTGGGAATTCACCATGAGATTCAAGTTTTCAGGCTGGTTTCCTTGCTTGAATAACTTCTGAATTTCAACCACGTTGCTCCGGTTGTTGGTTGACGTGCTTGACATGTTCGGGTCTAACAGGCCGAAGTTAGAGTTGTCGAAGGGTGAAGTACCACTCATCCTTGTAGATTCCATGTGACTTGGGTACAAAGAGCTCACGCAATGCGACAACTCCCCTTTGTTGTCTTCTTGCTCTAGCTTCAGTCCATGAGGCATAGAAACACTGGCACATGCAAAAGATGCTTCTGGGTATCGGTAATTCGCCCACTGTGCCTGTGACGACGATGTCCCGAAAATGTTGTTTGTTTCAGGCAAGGTTGCTCCTGGTGAGAATACACTTGAGTTGCCCGGAACAACGCCAAGAGGATGGTTGAGTTGAAGATTTGTCTGGTCTAGCCATAACGGCAACCTTAGCTTATGTTCAACATGTTCAGCATCAGCAAAATTCCCCATGTATGATTCTGGACCTGGCCCACCAAACTCTGAATGAAACCCGTGTAATTGTAGACCCTGAGGCATTACCCTCGGGCCTTGAGCGTTCATCAAAATATCGTTTCCAAGGTGGTTTGATAAAACTGCCGGAAGTCTCGTACTTTGTTCCACCATAGCGTCACAAAAGGCTCTATGTGTTACAAAGCTGTCCTTCCTGATTTGTCACACAACTACATTAATTAATTTCCTTCGCCATTTACATCATTCCTCAACATTCTCCACTTCTCAGCTCAAAACATTAATTGCGTTTAGTTAACGTCCCCAACATACATTAAATTCATGAATCAGACGAATTAATGAGATTATCCTATAATAATTCAACATGCATCAAATTGAGTAGAGACATATATGCAGCAGTTGATTGAACGAGGTTGATATATAAAGCGTGTGGTAATACTAATAGTATTAGTAAGAGTAGATACCTGGAGAATATCGTGCCACAGTCACATTTGTACTGTCTAGTCCCACAAATCTTGTTATGGGCTTTCCAGTCAGATTGAACAGCGTATTTCTTGGAGCACTTTTCGCACTTCCACTTCTTCTCACCGTGCTTTCTGCTGAAGTGTTTTTTAATCCCAGTGAGGTCTCCCAGGGCTCTGCAAGGGTCATGGTGCACGCAACTCTTCTCCGGACACACGTACACCTTCTTCCTCACCTCTTCCTTCGTCCTCTGCCGCAGCTTCCACGGCAAATTGTGCCCTCGCCGATGCAGCTGCAGGTTCTGGTCTCGCTGAAACCCCTTGTTGCACACTTCGCAGATGAACCGGTTCGTCGCCATCAGCGACTTTGGCGACAGAGCAATCACTTCTGCATTCGGATCTGCTATATTGGTCCATTAGTTAACTAAGCCGTAATTAATTACATGTAATTTTTATGAATTATATAAGAAAAATAACAAATACAAAAGCTGAAGATCGAGATTGATAGAAGAGAAGGACTTTGATAATAACTTGCCTGGTGTTCCGGGTAGGCTTCTTTTTCTCTTAACCGATGAGTTTGGATTAGGGTTAGGATTAGGGTTTGAGTTTGGGTCATGGACTTGAACCGAGGAATCTCCGAGGTTGGAAGGGACAGTTATTGCTTCACCAGACATCATGCTTGGAACCGAAGAGAATTGGAGTGTCCTAAACAAGCAACCTCGCAAATTCCGAAAGTACAAGCTACCTCAAGTTTTGAAGCAGACAACCGTGACACAGGCACTGCAAAACAAAGTAGCATAACATCCAAGAAGTTAAAAAAATATTATTTAATTTAGCGATTTGAGACAAGAAAAAGGTACAGATATATAGTTGAGAAGAAATTGAAAATGGTTGTTTCACGTACATGTGAATCGCGGTGACAGGAGAAAGGTTGAGAGTTTGGGGGGAGAATTGGTGAAAGAGTAGAGAGAATAAGGAAATAGTTGGCGAGTGAATGTGTTAAAATAAATTGAATCTCATTTCTCTCCTTATCAACACGGCTGCTGAGGGTGTCAGTCAGCCATAGACTAAGCTGGACCACTTTCTCTGTCTCTCGCTTTCGTTCACCATATATACCAATAGCCAATAACTAGCACAACTAGTACCTACTAGCTACTAATCAAACTAAGAGTATTACCAAGTCAAATTAAACCACCTTCCAACTCTTATTTCAGTTTCACCCCGAACGTGTAATACCAGGCCCATGTGGGCATTAGTTTAAATAAATATAGGGAGATAACCCACATAAAAATACTATTGAGTGATTCTTTATAGGAGGAGATAACTCAAAAAAAAAAAATAACCCAATTTTCAATATCAAGATTACACTAACTTGAACCTCAAAGGGGTTGCAAGTAACTCACGTAGAGACCGAGACTTACAATTACAATCGAGACACCAAAGTTAAAATTGGTCGAACAATAGAAGTGAAAGTTATTGATTTTGTAAGAACATTTTGGCGCGATCATGGAACTTGAAAAAATCACTTAACAAATTACATCGTGACCATGTGAAACATGACAACCGATAGACGTCAACACAAGGAATCCCGTGATAATTACATTGATAAGATGAAAATGATGATGGAGTTGCGAAGAGCAATAGAAACACTAAAGAAAAATAACGCTAAAAAAATTGATTCCCTCCGATCTAAAAACGCAAGATTTGAGATAGAAGTTGGGAAGGAACGAGAGCATACCTCTATAGGCCGACACCAAACACAAAGATCCAACTAGCTCCAATGTATCAACCGTCTTGAAAGTTCAAGAGCTTGGTAGTTTCCAAAATGCTCAATCCTGACCATCGGTCTCTATGTACACTTTTGGTGTTTCTGCTTGTCGATATCCCTTCATGGAAGATATAAAGGAAATTGCATTCTCACCGAATTGGAAAAGCCAAATCTTGGAGAGATATAATGTCATATAGATTTGTTTGTATACTTTGGACGATACCATCCTCAGGTTATTGAATGGAGCTTGAACTCTTCTTTGCAACAAAACATGAGAACATAAATTTCACATATGATATTCTGGTCATCAAACCTTCTAATGGTTCATAGATCGTCTAGTTGTTCAAGAGACTATCTAGGGTTTTATCAGACCGTCTAGATAGATTGTCCAAACCATCCAGAGTCTCGACAACAGGTATCCCATGTCGAGACCAAGATTTGCAACCAAGACTAAACCAAACGAGACCGAAATATAGACTGAAATCGAGACATAAAGCAGCACAAAGATTAGGATCAACCGAGTAACAGAAGTTGAAGTTAGTGGTCTTCATTTCACTTCTCCTGCTACCATGTTCACTCATAAGGATTTTTACCTATTTTACTAAGTTCTCTCTAGTCCCCATGCTTTGATTTTATTATCTTCTTTCACAGTCCAATGTTCTCATGCATTGCTCTTCATTCCACTTTCCTATAAGTGCCTCATTAAACCTTTGTATATCTTTTATATCCAAAACCCCACCTTCTTTTGTTTTACACATATTCAACCCTTTCACCTTAGAAATTTTCTTGCGTTCCCCTCCTCATCCCTACAAAATTTGTCTCTATCATTTTCCAATTTCTTTTACGACTATTTTTTGGGCTTTAAAAAAAGATAAATAGAATAGTGGAAATAGAAGCTGCTACAACATATTTGATTAGGCTTACCCTACATGCAAATAAAATATATCTTCTTTTTCATCTACTTAGTCTTTTTTTAATCTTACTTAGCATAGGTTCTCACATACTCATTGTTCTCAGACTCCTTCCGTATTTCCAAATATGTGAAAGGCCTAGACATATTTTTACAATTTAGTATGGTAACAAATCTATCTATTTTATGGGTTTTTATCCCTATAACTCCCAACTTACTCTTGTGAAAATTCACTTTTATTTCATATGCTAATTTAAAGCATCTTAGAATACATTTCAAAGTCATTATATTTTGAATTTTGTCCTCACATATGAAAAAGGTATCATTTACATATTGCAACACATTTACTTCTTTCTTATTTTTACCTATCTTCACCCCGTCCAACTTTTGTACCTATAGAACTTGTTTGACTAAGCTAGTTAACCCCTTTACCACAATAATGAACAAGAAAGGTGTTAGGGGTCACCCTTCTTGAGTCCTCTTCCTGGTTGGAATCCCTTTGCCCATTAACTATAATTGATATTGTTGTAGATTCTAGGCATCCTCTAATCCAATTTATTCACTTCTCATTGAATCTTAGTCTTCCCATCATATAGTATAAGAATTCTCAACTAACTAAATTGTATATCTTTTCACAGTTCACATTCATTATCAAACAAATTTTCTTTGTGTCTAACATAATCTATAACTTCATTTTGCAACCAAGATATTATCTAGGAGGTTTATCCTACTAGAAAAAATGATTGAGTTTCAATTATAAGTTTCCTAAGAAATTTTTCAACCTTCCAACCAATAACTTAGCCCTAATTTTATACAAACATCGAACCAATGAGACTGTTATGTGTTCTCCTTAATTTTGAGGAATTTCTACTTTTGGAATCAGGATAATAGATGACACACTACTTTCTTTGATCTATTCTCCATTAGAATAATAATCATGTGTCCAGGACTCATGTTTCCTTCACACTCCCAAATTGTCTCTTGTACTTGTCTCTCTCTAAACCTAGATGTTAAATCTAAGTTATCCTCCCAAAGTGAATTAAAATGTACTCCATTTAATTTGAACATAATAACATCCTTCTCTTGAAAGAATTTTTCAAAGAATCATTTTACCTCTTCTTTCACAACCAATGGGTCTTGAGTCCAAACTCCCTAAACATTTAAACCCTTTATACCATTTTTTATTCTTCTCCAATTCATAACTGACTGAATATTTTTTTTTTGAATTGGAGTCCCCTAGAGCTATCCATTTAGTTCTAAATCTCTGTTTGTCTAATGATTATTGTCTATAACCAGTTCTGCAAACAAATCTTTCCTATCACTTCCCCTCTCATCATCATTTAAACCAACATTCTCCTTAATATGATCTAATTCGCTAATTTTTCCTATTAAATCTTTCTTTTTCTTATTTATCTCCCCAAAAATTGTTTTATTTCATCCTTTTAAATATTTTCATTTTCTCTTTAACCATGTATATCTCAGTCCCATTAACTCTAAGTTTTTCAATAACTATCCACAATCTCGTTAAATCCTTTATTACTTTGTATCTGAATTCACCATATAGTACTTAAATCTAAATTAGTTTTTATTAGTCTTTTAGAAATTAATTTAAAATTTAAAATATTAGTAATTAATTTAGATATCAATTTAAAAACTATTTTAAATATAAAAAAAAATTTATGAAATAGTATTTAATGATTTTTTTTTAGTGCATGCACGATGTTATTGTCAAAAGCTCTAATGTTTGTTAACTCTTCCCATATTGTTTTTCTTTCTTTGTACAGATATGCTAAATGAACATTAATGACTGAAATTGATGTTTTTTTTTTTCATTTCCCCAAGAACCTTTAACCCAAATGAAACCTTCACGTATGGACCATTATTCACACTTGAATATATCTCAAATGTTCAGAATTGCCCAGATGCATTAATTACTGGATTTGTATCCACCCTATATCTATATGTCCCCACATTTTACAACAAGTTTCCTCTTAATTTTCTGAATAGACATCATATCAATTTCATGCTTAATATATCAGTTATTTGCTGAATCCTCTTGTGTTGGTGCTCAAAATTTTTATTGATGATTATTTATGTGTGTCCCTTCCTCCCCTTTACCCTATTGTCATAATTTCTTTTCTCCATCTCCTCAAATCTCTTAATAATTATCTCTAGTCACCTTTACACATTATTCCTAATCATTTTACCTAATTCTAATTCGCATAGCTTTCTTATTTCTACCTTTTTTTTTGCCAATACATTCTATTAGCGTTTCTAATATCATCATTGGATATAGCATATTAATAAGTGAATATTAAAGCTAACTTCTTTTATTCTCGTTGTTGCACTTTTGTTATTGACATTTATAAAAGGTATTTATAATCCTTAGTCTTACTATACTACCATTAATTTGTGAGCAATGATTATTTATTGATTTAATATACTAAAGTTGAGTATACAAATATCGTGACTCTCTACAGAAAACTATAAAAATGATTAAGCCATAATTGCATTATATTATATTAAGTATACAGTGTGTAATGAGAAATATAATCTGAAGATAAAAAAAGGAAGAGAGAGAAGGTGGCGTTGTGGTGACGATTTTGTCCGTGAGACTTAAATGATTCGGAATGGGAAAGAGAATCCACAACACAAAACCACTGCCTGTTACTTAAAAAGTTGAGATATGGTGGGCTACCAAATAAGAGAATGTTAAATAACAATAATGAAGGATAAGAGTTTTCCATTTTTAATATTATAAGATTAAATTATTCAAGTTAAAACTAAAAATTATTTATAAATATTAATAAAAAATCGTCTTTGTATTGATTTCGTAATTTTTTGTATACATTTTCTTATCGATTTTATTTTTTAAAATATAACTTATTTTACTATTTTATATATCATAATTATTTTTAAATTTAATTAAATATTTATGATAAAAATTATTTATAGACATTAAATTTTTATAAATTTAATAAAATATTTATTTTAAAAATAATAATAACAAATAAATGAAAAACACTTAGACACATGTGCATGTATTCCCAATAATAATTATAAGGACAATACTAATTATAATCAGATTTGTTTGTATATTTTTACAAAATTATTTGAATTTAAATTACTTTAACGGATATTTTACTTTGTGGGTACTTAATTAGATGCAATTATGAATTATTATTCTCATGTTAGAATAAACATATATATTTGGTAAGTCTCTTTTCACTAAAAAAAATTATTAAATAAAAATTAATTTTAAAAATAAAAAATAATTAGTTATTATATTAATTAAATTAAATAGTATTTTAAAGTTAAAAAAAAATTTAGTATTAAAATAATTTTTATTATTAATAAAAACTTTAAACTAATTTTAAAATTAATATCTAATTAGTTATAAAAATTCAGTAAATTAATTTTTTTCAGTTAAAATAATATTTAATTTAATCAATATAATAATTAATTATTTTTTATTTCATATTTTTTTATAGTATTCTATTAATATTTAAATTTCTATAATATAAAAACTAAAAGTTAATAATTAATATAAATGAATAAAAAACTTATAACAATATTTTATAAAAATTATTTTAATAAACTATACCTAAAAATAATAATTTATTTTTATTTAGATATAATTAATAAACATGTAGAAATGGTTGGATAAAAATAAAATAAAAATAAAATAAAAATAAAAATAATTTTTCAAACTTTATTAAATATGATAAACCTCGAAACATGAAAATGAAAGCTTTTTAAAATAAAATAATTTTTAATTAAAAATAACTTTAAAATATCTCACAAAATTTAGTATTTTTTTTGTTTATAAAGAATTTCAAAATATTTAATATATCTATATATTATTTTAAAAAGTTATATTTAATTCATAGATAAATTCGAAAAGACAGTAGTCATTGTATTGCTTCACTTTTCTCCATAAATTCGTTCCTGTGACCCACATCACCGATCTGGTCTTCTGCAATATTTCGTGTCTTCTTTCTTTAACTTTGTTTGCATGTCAAAAAAAATATTTAATAACCGTTCAAAAAAATTTCAATAGCTTTTCTTAAATTACACTTTTATTTTTATTTTTTATCAATAAAATAATATTATTTTAAGATTTTTTGACATATGTGATACTCTGGTTTGATTGTCCTTGACTTCTTATTAATTAATCAACAAGATGAAAATGTTGCAGCAATAGTTTTGTATTGATGAAAAGGATAGAGTTGATTACATGATGAATTACTCGTTTGACACCATATCGAACGTACATAGTTGAGTACTTATTTGTATAGTTTTGATTATTTTGGGTATAAGTTGTAAGGATATGCCAGTAAAAATAGTTTTAATATTTTATATTAGTCTAAAATTGTATATTTGATTTGGTTAGTATGTGTTGTGGTTTACACATATATTAGTTATCATTAACACATATAAGGCTTCATAAGCTACTTCCTTCTTAGTTCATATAGGAGTAAATTAACCAATCATTCATGATAATTGGAAAGGTCATTTAATATTACTTATATTAAAAAATATTTTTAAATATTTTCAAAATAATTAAATAATAGAATAATTTTGTATATATTTAGGTCTATTTTTTATAATAGAATAAAAAAAGAAGTCTTAAAAAAATTAAAATTTAACTTAAATTCACAAAACTATTTATAACATTAAATGTGTAGCCCTTTTATATAATAGAATCCCATATATCCATGTGAATTAAAAAAAAGTGGAGCAACACTGTATAATGATTATGCTTATGGTAGACAAAAAATTAAAATAATAAAAGAAGGATAATTTTTTACAAAAATTTTGTAGACTCTTCATGCACACTATAGCAGTTTTCTTTTGCATTAAATATGTGAAATATTTTTTAATTTTTAAAAATTCTATCAGTTTCAGCAATTAAATAAATAAGAAAAGAATATATTTTTTACAAAAAAAATGTCAGTATTGTCAGAAATCATATCAGAACATTCAGGGTTTGTCTTCTTCATAAGAATATTATGAAAAATAGGAAGGGTGAAATGTAGAGGATCCAATGCCCTTTTAAAAAATATTCACCTACTCAGCTATAATTATATGCAAATATTAGTTAAACTATAGAAACATCAAAGATAAAACAAAAGCTCTTTTAAGTTAGTGTGAAAAAACAAAAACAAAAACAAAACCCTAAATCTTGTATGAAAAGAAAAAACCTTAAAAACATTGGATCCAATACCTATGGTACATGGACAATAACACTTGAGCATAAGATGTGCACGTGAAGGTGATAAATAAATTATTAAGAATGGTGGCTAAACATAGTATCCCATATCTAATTTTTAAAAGGCTCCTTGTTGTCCGTCACGAGTTTGAAACCCCAAATTTTCAAATCTACAAAGAATATTCACATTTATGCATTCTAAACCCTATAACCCTATTCAAATCAAAATATTTAATCTAATGCATAGATGTGTGTGTCAGAATAAGTTAAAAAGATGCTTTAAATAATCCAAGTAAATTATATATAAGAAGTTAGTAAGAAAATTCTTATATTCACAAAAATAGTTAGCTACTCTATGGAATGTGCAAGACAACTAGCTATTATTTATCTTTTATATGAAAAAAAATTAACAAATGAGGTACATCTTTTTAACTGATTTTATGTTATAGATAATTGTTTTTTAATGGTATTAGATCCTCTACATATCTAATTAATTATTATTAGAGACAATTTTATATACTAAAAATATTATTTTTCGTTTCTAAATTAGTTTCTATTATTGTTAAATAGTTTTTAAATTGGTATCTAATTAGCAATAAGATTTTTTCTACCAAATTTAGAATCTAAATAATTGGTAGTTAAAACCTTGATAGCTAATTAGATATCAATTTAAAAATTATTTAACAATAATCGAAACTAATTTACAATATTTTTTTTAATTTTTAAAATGATATCTAATTTAGTTACTATAATAACTAATTATTTTTTATTTTTAAAATTAGTTTTTATTTAATAATTTTATTCTCATAAATGTTTCTTTATAGTTATTTATAATATAAAAAGGCTGAACAGATTCCACCGAATGGCAAAAAAATTAGCTTGGTTATATTAATATGTAAGTTTTGCTTACATCAAAAAATTAGTATATTATTTATAAACTATTAATTAAATTCTCATATTTTAAATTTATAAAACCCATAGGGTAAGTACGATTAAAACAATAGTATAAGGGTGAATTAACTTTTTAAATTATTATATTACTCATATCATTCACATCATTATTCATTTTCAATTCAAAGAAATGACATAATAATAATGTAATTATATATATTTATAATATTGTGAACCATAACAATAATAAATAATACCTTACAAAAAATTTAAGATTATAAAAATAATCTATTATATCTTTTATAATATTAAAATAATTTGTCACACTTTATGTGTTTCATTAGATACTATAACATCTGATCTTATATAAAATAATATTGATAATTCAATTTCAACTTTTCATTTGGTGATCCCTTTACTCTTCCTCAGTTGATATTTTAGTCTATTTAATTTAGATTAATAATCAAATTTTATTATTTTCTTAATAAGTTCATATACTTAATATCACAATCACAAATAATTACTTAATAATAACAAGATAACATTAAATATAAAAAAAATTTAAAAATAAAAAATAATTATATTAACTAAATTATATATTATATTATAAACTGAAAAATTATTGATATCTAAAATAATTTTATTATTAATAAAATTTATAAACTAGTTTTTACGATAATATAATTATAGATACTAAGATTTTAAATATCAACTTTAAAAAATAAAAGAATTAATAATTAAAATCTTGATAGTTAATTAAATAATAATTTAGAAATTATTTATTAATAATAAAAAATATTTTAAATATAAATATTTTTTTTAATCTCTAAGATTTTACAATAATTAATTATTATTTTTTATTTTTATAATTAATTTTTATTTAATAATTTTTTTATAATATTAGTTTCATTCTACTTAAAATATTGATGATTTAACCTTAATTAATTAAGAATAAATACTCAATCAAGATTTACACGTCATAAAATCAATTTAGATTGGAAAATTGGTGATTTGACGTTGACGTAGATATTGCCAATAAAATCTCAACGAGATGTTTTAGAGTTTTTCATACATAATAAAAAATCAATTATATTATCTAAATTAAGAATTTGAAATTTAAAAAATATCATGGTTAGGGGTATTAAGTTTAATTACTCCCGGTTTGAATGTAGAATCAAATTTATCAAACCCTAAAATCTGAAATCATCCTCTTTGGCCTCCATTCTCTTTTCGCCATCAAAACGAAACCTATACAACACGCAATAACTTATCATTAAAACTATTTATATTATATTCGTGGTAATGTTATTTTGTGCAATCTAAAAGTGAAAAAAAGTGTGTAACTATGAATAATGTGATAGAAAAAGAAACTAGTAAGAATATATTGCAGTGATATGTTATAAAAAAAAAATAAGTAACTAAAAACTACATACTTAACATTGTGAGTTTTTCTTAATCCAAAATTAAGAAAAGACAAATTCTATATATGTATAGAAAAGAGATGAAAGTGTGGAATAAGACAGAATAATAGAGATTTATAAAAAAGAAGGAGAAACATAAAATAGGTGCTTAAAATATAAAAACAGTAAAACTCATAAAAATATTCTCATAACAACTTTCAGGAGTTAGAGAAAAACTGTGGCTTGTATCCGTTTGAGGACGTCGTTGGATTGGTCTAGAAAGTCCTTCTGTTCAGCTAGCATTCCATTGAGCTCTTGCATGGAATTTATGATTTTTCTTTCTTCGACGAAGTTCTGTTCCCCTCTAATGTCATATCCGAAAAGGACACTATCGAAATGGTTTGGGTCAGACACACCACCTCGTATGGCTGTCACCAGACACTCAAACTTAATCTTGGTAAGTATTCTCCCATTTACCAGACACCATTTCCTGGGTTTGGCTCACATCATTCTCTATCCCCTCATCCTCTCTAGCAATCTTAAAGCTTGGCACAACCTTCACTGTGATGTCAATTTTGGCCACTTTCTCTGAGAAAGTGCTTATATTCTCAGAAGCAGTACCTCTGCCCTGCTTGTTCTTAGTCATGGTTCTCGTCAAACTTATTGAAAAATATAAGAGAGATGAACAGAGAGAAGACAAAAGAAATGAGAATGAATATTTCTTTTACTTGGTCTCAATATATATAAGTATTATGTTAGTGATAATGAAAAACAAATAGATAATCAATAAATACTAGAATTAGAATAGACAAACAAAATGAAGAGTTATACCACTCTATAAAGACAAAAAACTGAAAATTAGAAAATATATCATTAATATTAGCTTCTTATATCCATATCCTTTAATAAAAAACTCAAGAGTCAATAAATAAATAAAAAAATATAAAAAAAAGTTAATCTATAAAAATAAACAATTAAGAATTAAAAAAGACACAATTAATATTAATATTTTTCTATAACTCTTGTATCCATATTCTTTAATAAAAAAAAATTAAAGAGCCAATCAATAAATACTAAAAAATAAAATTATACATATATAAAGATAGACAACAACAAAAATTAAAAAAGATATAATTATCAATATCTTTAATAAAACTTGAGGTTTGGAGGAGACTATTTTTAGTTATATATTTTATACTTTATTTGTTCTATTTTCATATTTTTAATTAATTTGTAGGGCTTTAACAAGTGATTTAGGCCATATTTACAGTGTAATAAATTTTATTATATTTTTGAGGAAAAAGTTTATCATATGGGTAAAATGATAACTATTAAAATTAATATATTAAATAAAATAAATATTTAAAGAACAAGTAATTTTTTACCTTTTATCTATAAAATTAAATAGTTATATAAAATGGAGAATAACAAATTTAAAACAATTTATGTTTTTGTTATAATGTGATGTGAACCACCATTTCAATTTTATCAAAGGGCTTGGTTTTGATTACTTATAACCAAATACTAAATCAAACTAAACTGATTGAATACCATCAGTATCAAATTATTTTTATCCTAAATTTAAATGAATTCAACTCATAAGTATTCACCAAAAACAATGTATCCACAATTTTCAGCAGCTCCAACAAATCACAAGAATTAGCCTAATGCGCAAATTAGTAATATTAAAACCGTTCGAATCAAAGACTCAATTCGTATAAAAAAGAGAGGCAAATTCTTCCCATATCAATTCTAATCAGCACTCAATTTGCTATTAAAAAGATAAAAATATCCTTATGAAATTATAAAAATAACTTTAAATAAAAAAAAGTGTGGACAAAAAATTATTTCCAAAAACTTTTTTCTATAAATATTTCAGATTTGAATTTCCATAACACATTTTAAAATACTAGAAATTTTTATTCAGAATACATTTGTGATAATTCTAGATATTTTTAAATGTATTTTTTTAATTTTAATTATATTTATTAAAATTTCAGATTTTCAAATTCAGAATATTAAATTTTAAAAAATAATAAGGTGCAGGAAGAAGTTACAAAATAGAGAACTGGAACACTTACAAAACTGGGCCTTGTTGGGCCATCATTTTTTAAAGGGCAATTACTTCCTCTGCACCATACCACTGCAGCAATTTTATTATAAAAGAACGAAAATATCCTTAAATGAAATGAAGCTATATATAAAAATATATCCAGACTTCCTTTTCTGGAATATGTTCTGAACTTTTTTTCCAAAATAAATTTTTGGTATTACAGATTTTTTTATATGAAATGAAATTTGATTTTTGTTTTAAATTTTTATTTCAAAACACAATAATCTGAAAAAATCTACTTTTCCATGATTATACTTTTGTGGAGTATTTTTGGAAATTTAAAATTGGCAGGTTCAAAATATTGGGTATATAAAGAATTTGCCTTTTCAAGGTTGCATTTGAGCAGTACATTTACCAACATAGTATTAATGAATTACTATATTCTTAGAGAGAGAGAGAGAGAAATTTTACACATATCCATAGTGAAAATTTTCACCCATCTTACATAGACTAAACCTTATCATAATTTATCTCGGAAATTATATTTTGACAAGTCACATTTTTACATCTTATTTTGACACATTTATAAAGACATTAATATTGTTGTATTCTGCCTTATATTTTGGATAATATTGTTGTATTCACAGACGTACTATAACAAATAATTTTATTGTAATCCAACTCAAAGTGTAATTTTGACCCTTTTCATTCACACTCATTATCTTATAAGAGGAATCTTCATGATAATGTGGATAATGAATTATCTTTATTCATCATATCATATTTTAATTACACCTTAGACTCTCTTTTTTTTTTCTCTGTTCAATCTGATATGGTGGAGTTGAAACGATTGAAATGGTGAGCTTGAAACTTGGACATGCTACCACACATAGGATAATCATAAGAGAACATATTTCTATGAATAATCTCTTCGATCCCTACAACAAATTTATGTCATTATTAATATTTTGTAAAAAAAAAATTAAATATTACTAAAACTAAGTTCTATGGTAACAAAAATAATTAACAGTAATAGTTAGACAAATCATATTTAAAATTTTAAAATAAATATTAATTAGAATAAATAAAATTAAAATATAAATATAAAATATTCATTACATTTAAAATGATAAAATCTAAATATCCAATAATTATTCCAAATATGCCTATATCAAATGAGACCTATTTCCTTTTTTCATTCATACACTTCCTATACCTCATTAATAATTTGGTTTTATTCCTAGTAAAAATGCAAAATGTTTAACCAATGACACAAATGCTTTTGAAATTTCTTCTCCACACTTCACTCACATTTTTTAAATTATCTTATGCAATGTTAACACAAAATAATTAATGTACTGGGCCGAGAGATTGGACCGAAAGCAAGGTGTACTAAGCCGAGAGGTCAACCCGAAAGTAAACTAAATAACGAAAGAAATAAAATAGAATGGAAATTATTATTAAGCAAAAGCCCATG
>Ga0123342_1006086_pt1 | contig 16965 bp, 9 predicted proteins | sample Turbeawhitnodule_FD_89960 | JGI IMG/M metagenome (GOLD analysis project Ga0123342, IMG submission 89960) | Root nodule microbial communities of legume samples collected from Mexico - Turtle bean Mexico white nodule | ecosystem: Host-associated > Plants > Roots > Nodule | place: Mexico: Nepantla... | reverse complement strand
TCTAGGATACATGCGATGCTTCATGCTGATGTTTTTCTAGCTAAACTTTGTATTGTTTATTCTATTGCTTTATTTTATGCATTGTATCTTAGATGACTTTCTTTGTATAAGGGTTGGGACACCTTGAAGTGTTCCTTTTATTTCATTAATTTGTTGCTGATAAAAAAAAGAATGTATGTTTATACTAACTAAAAGAAAAGAAAAGCTACTCACAGCTATACTCAGAATTCTGGTAACATAGATCATCAACCGTACAATCCACAACAAAACCTTAATAATGTGTTTCATAATTTTAACTAAACTTAAAACTCATTAAACTTGAATTATCTTTTATAAATTAACTGAAAAATTATAACATCTTAATTAGTTAAGATTGAGACAATATAATAACATCCTGATTCAAGTTGAGAAAGCTAAGATGAGAGAATATAAAAAAAAGTGTATAAATCAGAAAGAATTAAAGTTGTTTAAACTTTTCAATTAATAAATTTGGAATTCCAATTACCTTATAGAAATTCCTCTTTCAGTTGAAGTATTTTCTAATTGACCAATCAATTCCATCTTTTGGTTCTACTCTCTTATATATGTAATAACAGCAGAGGATGTAGTGTACTGTAACCCGACAGTTGGTGCAAGTATTTGAAATCCAAAGCCATGAAATTTACAAACTTTGACGCATAATATAAAACAAAATTAGAAAGTATTAAAGGAAATGAAACTGCATACACACTCATGAATCAATCTTAGTCATAACGTCCCCATCTTCAGAATCACGTACGTCCAAACCCTCAGTACCAGCTAGCCCATTTTCTTAAAAAGCTACCTACTCATTCACAAAGAACAAAAAAAGCAAAAACTCATTACCATAAATTACATTGGCTATTCCATTCACACTTCTTTCAAAATTAAGAAGTATAAGGTATACATGAAAATAAAAGTAATTACAAGGAGAATATATGTGTTTCCTTAAACAAAGAAAGTTACTACAGCAGAAAAGCAAAGGCTAGAGTTAAGAGAACTTAGAAAACCTAAAAGAAAAAAATATGGGTTGATTATCTGACCGTACAGAGGGAAGTTGAGTTGAGTTGTTGAAGTTATGTGAGGAGGAAGCTAGAGTCTGAGGTTGAGATCCACGTGATCGTCACGCGGTGGTGCTTGCAGGAACAGTGTCCCTGCTGCACCGTGAAATTGAAACGAAGCGGCACTAGTTGCACTACCAACACTAACGTTGGGTGAGGCATTTGGATGATGAAGCGAAGACCCTTTTGCTCCATTGTTGGATGGTGGTTTGAAGCTATGGCCATGGTGTTGGCGAAGATGGAGAAGGTATTTGAACTGGGCTAACTTAGCACGTTCCCTCCTGTGAGCATTTTGGTGTCCTCCAAGTGCTTGAGAATTTGAGAATTGGCGGCGGCAGTATCGGCAATGGAACCTCTTTGCACCATCTTCACAGGATATGGCAGGCTTCAAGTTGAAGGAGAAACCAAATAGCTTCATGGATGAATGTTTTGAGAGATCAAGTTAAGGGGTTAATTTGTTGATTCATAAATGACAGACATGATACTAAGTTTGAAGCAACATTCTTACACACATGTCTTATTATTATTATTAGTATTATATTTATATGTGTGCGTGTGTGTATCTGTAGCAGTGAATGGAGATGGAGACATGCTTCCGTGTCCATATTACAAATGGTTGCAGTTTGGGCCCCCACTATATCTTAGGGAAATCAAATCCATGCCCCTGCTATTTTATCTCTTTCTTTTATCTCAATAATAACAATAATAATAATAAAAAAAGAATCAAACCTTTTTTCTATAAAGTTCTCATCATTTCAATCTGATGTAAATTCATTTTTTAGTATCTGTCGAAAGGTGATTGGATTCAGGTGACTTACATTTTAGGAGGACATTTTTAAAATTGATAAAAAAGAGTAATCTATAAATTAATGGAATTACATTTTTAATGATATTTTAAATTTTATAAATATTTAAAACAGTTAAACATATGCACATTCCAGGACTTTGGAGGAGAATAGAGATAGAAAATAATAATAATAAATATGATAAATGAAATACTAATGTTAAAACAAAAATTTGGTATGATTTCTATCCTTTATAATTTCGGATATATTAGGTCTAAGTAAAATAACTTTAAACTTTTTAAATAAAGTCCCAAAATCAATTATTAGAGATAAAATTGAAATGTATAACTTAACTTTAATATGAAAAAGTAATTTATTTTTTCTCCTAAAAATTCTACAAAAAAACATATTCAGATGTTCTCTTAAACTCTTCGTAAGTTCAAGAGCCTTTGATGTTCTCAATTTGTACGAAATAACACGTTTTTTTTTTAAGTTCTAAAGTATATGCCAAAGAAATGTTGTAAAGTAGAGATTTTTATTGTCTCCCTTTTCATGCGAGTTAAAATATACTGTTGTTCTTTAATTATTGTCATGATTAATTGTATTCTTCTTATTAGTATTTTTTTTATCTAATAGTCTCTCAAATAAAACAAAAATAGCCTTAATACCTAATGTTTCTTTATGGATTGTAGCATCCAGCCACAACAACCCTTTGTCGATAATCACTCTCATATGTAAGACGTAATTTTTTCTTTGGAAATATAATTTTATAATGGATGAATAAAAAAATTATAAATAAGTTAGAATAGTTTATTTTTTAATTTATTAAAAATTTAATCACTCTAAAATCATGTTAAATAAATTATTTTTAAGATTAGGGTTTGATAAGTGAATTGTTACACCGACAAAATATATTTGTGATGAGAAGATAATAACTAGCACATATATTGTCTGAATATAATCTTGATTATATAATTTCCTATTCTCTTTATTTAACTCCCCTTTCTTCTTTCTTTTTGGATTTTCACTAAGGAAAGGCGAAACCAATGTAAAGATTTAAACTTTAGTACTAAATACTTTAATTTTGTGCCTATAGTGAAAAAACGTTTGGATATGACAATTACATATTGAAATATTTAATTCTTAACAGGCACCAATACATTATAGAATGATAAAGAAGCAAATTAAAAATATTAACATAAATAAAAAGTTTTTAAATTATTTGAATAACTTTATCCTCATCATCTAGTATTAAGTGATTATTATAAGCAACTATAATTGGCTTTTATAATAGTTTTTTTATAATATTTCATAAATTCAATCATTACAAGAAAATAATTAAATAATAACTAATTTAAAGATAAAAAAGAATTAATGATTATATTTACTAAATTAGATATTATTATATAAACTAAAAAAAATATTATTATAAAAAATAATAATTTATAAAATAGTAACTAATATTAAATATCAATATAGAAACTAATTTATAATTTTTTATTAATAATAAAAAATACTTAGATATTAATAAATTTTTAGTTTATAAAATAATATTTAATTAATTATTTTTTATTTTTAAAATTAATTATTATTTAATGATTTTTTTATAACGATCATTGTGAACTTAATCTAGGTGTTATTTTTTTATCAACATAAATTAATGATTGATTATGTGAATAGTATAATTGAATAACATAAATTAGAGTAAATAATATATATATATATATATATATATATATTTTATCGTATATTTAATAAATAATTATTAAAACTTAAATAAATTAGTCCAAAAAAAGGTTTTTGCAGCACGTCCAAACTGTTTGAAACAAAAAAAATTATATTTAATTAGTATACTTTTATAACCAGATTTATGCACTAACAATGTTATCTTTGATTAAAATTGGTTTTAAAGGTTTAAATTTATTTTTTAAAGGTCAAAAGCATGATTACTTTTAAATATATAACCTTGTTTTAAATTTAGTTATTTATTTGTAAAATTATTATTTCTCTGTAATCTCTTCTCTTTTAAATTCTCTCAACCTTTCCTATAACTTTCTGAACTATAAAATGACTAAATTTAGTTTTTTTTAACTTATCAAAATTTGGTTTTGAGTAAGCTCAATAAACTAGTTTTTATTGATATTGACTAAATTAATAACCTTGGTTACTCAAAAATAATTATATTTTATAACATGTTTCCATCAAAGCAATAAAATTATTTGTTATTTTACATTAATTAGAGTATTATTTTATAATAACTACTAAATTTTACTTTTTAACCTATAAAGATAAGTACATAAATAGCGAAAAAAAGATCACATTCACGTTACTTAATGAAAAAAAATTAAACAACAGAAACTTATTTAAAAAAGATTTTTTTAAATACTTAATAAAATATTTTTTAATAAAAACATAATTAAGAATATCTAAATTTATGAAACATTTAAAAATTAATTAAATCTCTCCTCTAAAGTCGTCAAAAGAGTATTGATAAAATCATTATATGCTTGCTTTTCTGTTGGTGGACTTGTGTTAATTTTTGGTTTTAGACCAACAAATTTGAATTTTGGAATTGAACCTCTTTAAAATAGAGATTATTGAATTGAGTACCTAATTAAAATTTGGAGCCAAGTGCACGTAATTTTTTTTTCCAACAATTCTAGTGTTTCTCATCTCTTCACCAAGAAATTTACCAAAATCAACATGATAATGTGATGGAAATTTCTCCACAAACACATTTTATAAAGAAAAAAAAACAAGTTAAATAAATATTTCTATCAGTTAAACTAATTTTATGACATATTAATGTGTAAAAATTCTATAATAAAATTTAATAAAAAATATTTTTAATTTAGAATAAATGTTTTGTGTTTTTTTCTCTCTTATTACTATTTATAATTAAGTTTGTCCAAAAAAATTCTTTATGTGAAAAAAAAACAAGCTTCCTTTGTTTGAAGTGAAATATATCTTTACTTTAACTATTCTTGATATTTTTTTTCATTGAATCATGAATATATTTTGCAAATAATAGTTTTTACCTTCAATGGTCAACGTCTTGAAATGAATAATTTTTATTTTGAAAATCTTTTGTATTCATTGCATCAAGATCTCTTTGTTTTGTTGTGAAAATAGTAAAAGACACACCATCTTTAAATGTTGTCGCACTAATATTACTAAAACTTAAATGTAAATTAGGTTTGATAATTCTGGATTCATTATTTTTTATAAAGACAAATTAAATTTAAACTTTGTCCTTTTAATTTATTATTAGACTTTTTTTAAAAAAACAAAAAAGCTAGTATGATACTTAGGAATGTCCAAAAATACGATTTTGACTTAAAACTTAATTAACTAAATTTTATAGAATTAACTTATTAAAAATACTAGGATATCTAACACATGGTTAAACATAGTAATTTGTGATAAAAGTTTAGGCAACTTAATTATCCTATTAAACCATAAAATTAACTCTCCCAATGTGTGCGACATCATTGGCTAAGTAAAATAAAGTAGCCGAGACAAGTATCTAGCATTTAGATCCTCTTCACTGTATACGAATCTAGCTTGAATGATTAGCAATTTTTATTTTAATTAAAAAAAAATCAAAATAAGCATATTGACTTGGTCAGAGAGAGGTGATAAACTAAATAGTAGTAGTCTTTTAATGGAACCATTTTTTTTTAATTTGAACAGAATTAATTTGATTTATAGATATGTAAGTTGTTATGCTAAGAAGATCTTAAATGGAGTATAATTTATTTTGGGTTATTAATTTTAAAAAATAATGATCTATTTGCTAATTTATAAAATCAAATTAAGAATGCTCAAATCCACCAAGAAAGCTTGAGTAGTTTTCTAGATACACAACACTTCCAATATTAAAAGAATTTTCAAATTAAATCTAAGGTAATAATAACATTCTACTGTAAAAAAAAAAACTACAATTAGCTAATTTTATAACCATCAGTTAATTAAAAATATTATTAGAAAAGTATCTGTAATTATATGTAACTATTTTTATTACCACTGGTTTAATTAAAAATATTATAAAAAAAATTACTATTATAAATTATATATGTAACTAACTTTATTACCCTTGATTAATTAAAAACATTATAAAAACTCAGTTAGATAACATCCAATAATTACATACTTTTTTTTTATTAAACTAGCGGTAAAAAAAATTATTAAATAAAAATTAATTTTAAAAATAAAAAACTAATAATTATATTAACTACATTAAATATTATTTTTAAAATAAAAAATATTTTTTATTATTAATAAAATTTATAAACTAGTTTATAAATTAATATCTAATTAATTATCACGATTTTATCTATTAATTTTAGAATTTAAATTAATTGGTAGTTGAAATCTTAGTTACTAATTTAGAAACTAATTTCTACATTTTATTAATAATAAAAATTATTTTTTTTAGTCTTTAAAATAATATCTAATTTAGTTAAATAGTTATTAATTATTTTTTAGTAGATTATTAAACAATATTAATTGGTCGTTTAATAAACTTAAAAAAAAAAAGTCAATTAAAAATATTTAAATTTATTAAGACTTAAAATTTAATTACATCTTTTAATATATTTAGAAGGGTGATAGTTTAATGCTTAAGTATATTTAAAGTAATTTATATTGACTCTTTCAACAATAAACTTTTCGAATAATTAACTTTAGTAACTATTTTTACAAGATTATCATAGTAGTACATAGATTGGCTCACATTTGTAAAGAACTTTAAAGTGGGTTACAATCTCCTAAAGTTAACACTTGCAATGATTAGTTGATGCTAATTTTTGCATATGTTTCTCAATAATTTTTATGAATAAAATATATTGGTGATAAGTATGAATGTGAAAATGATAATATAAGATCATTTTTCTTTCTTATATATCACCAACCCTATAAGAGTGGACATTAAGGTTTGTGGTTTTTTATGATTTTAAAAACTTGCTTTTATATATTTGTACAAAAGTGATTGTTCAGTAATTTTCTTTTACTTTTTTTTATATTATTATATTTTAACTACAGTAGAACATTTTTTGTATTTATTTACATTTTATATTTTTGGAATATTATGTTTTTATATTGGTTAATTTAGATATTTTATGAGTTGATAATATGTAGGTGTTATTTAAATTAATCTATTTCAGTTCTAAATTTAATCTATTTAAAATATGATATTTTTTTTTAATTTGATGTTATTGTTCAAAATATCTTTCATTTGAATCAAATTATCTTTTAAAATTGATATTTTTTATGAGCAGACAATAATAATTAAAGAGTTTTGATATATGAACTAAATAATTCTATATGTTAATTACTACAAATAGAAATAAAGATAATATTTTTCTAAAATATAGATCATATAAAGAAGTGAAGAAATTTAAAAGATTGTAAATTGATATTTTTAACTATGTCGTTGTAAAAATAACATTTTTTTTATGAAAGTAAGAACTAGAGTTGAAGTAAGAACTCTAAAAATGAAAGTGAATGAGTGAAACACTCAATGTTTCGAATGATGAACGAATTGAACGTAGAGATGTTATGATCCACATTGTATTCAATCTTACTATTTTCTCACATATTATATATCTTAGACTAGTGATCAATGTATTACATGAAATGTTATTTTATTGAAATGTCATTGTAATATGACGTCTATGCCTTGTGAGTAAAAAAATTATGTTTTAATATTTTACGTTAAATTAGGTTCTAACAAATAATGATATGAAGTTAAAGTAAATGTTGAAATAAATCCTTTTGTTAAAATCATAACCAAATGGGGTGAGACAATTGAGATTTTGTTTTTTTTGTTTTATTTATATTTTTATACAATACTTCTTGAACATAAATGGAAAGAAAAAGATTTAAAGAATGTAGTTGAACTGAACATTATGCTTAGGTTGTTATAGGGTTGGTAACATATATTTAGTTAGAATCTATAAGATATAGAAGAAAAAGTGTGACTATTAGAAACTTGGATGAATACATTTTGTATAACGTGAGTACAATGTGATATATGTAAGGCTACTCATGTCATAGGTTTGATAGATAGAAGAAGATAGAGTTATGAGTTGAAAAATGGGGAATAAAAAGAATAAGGGAGAGAGAGAGTTTGATTCATTGATATATAGATTTAAGTCCAAAAGTGTGACCTATTTACCTATTAATGGAAGCAATTAATGGAAAGGAGAGAGATGGAACTGGAGAAGGACAGAACACTATGTTTGTACTAGGTGTCACACCACAATTCGTTTCCACAACGTTAAAGGGAGATGTTGCAAATGCACACTAGTTGCACGTTATGGTGGCCTATGTACAAAACCTGGTCCAATTGTTTGAGAAAGCATTGGTTCAGGAGTTTGGAGGTTGAGTTATGAACATTTTCTATGGCTGCATCATTGCTTGCTCTAAAACGACAAAACACACTACCAAGAAAAACTTAGGCAATTGGTAGGGGACGCCTGTCGCAACAAATTCTAATAAAGAAAGCTCAAACTAAAGTCTTAAATACGTGCCTCAATCACTCTACTGTCTCATTTTTGTCGCTTAACTTTATGCTATTTTCTTTGTTTTCGACTTTTTTTTTTCTTTATTTACGGCACCATGAGATCCACCAAAATTTCAACCAAAAGCAAACACCAGAGAGACAAAAAACAGTGTACAATACAATAGAAAGAGGAAGAAAACCCCACTTACCACCACTCTGCGTATGCATTTAAATTCCGTATTCTGTTTAGGGTGATTCCAAAGTTTAACTCACTCCGTGTTTTCTTCCAAGTTCCTTCTACTACGTTTATATATTATGGAAAATCTTCATTCTCCATTTATCATTCAGGAAAAAATTCAGCAAATTTCAAGTCTGAAGCTTTGCGAATTTGAAAACTTCAAAGATGAAGTGATTTGATTTGAAGTACAATGGGATGCCAAACTTTGAGTGGTCGTACTAACAAAGTGACTAGTCTCAAGAAGTGAAAAATGATATGGAATCTAATACTGATTAAAGTGAACGAAGTGACTGTAGCCAAGAGGTGAAAATAATTAAAAGTTATAGGTTGAAACTACTGCTACATTTATGGACACAAATCAACCTCTGGTATACTGTTGATCTTGCTGATGTGATTTTGCTGACTTTCATTTGTGTTCACTTTGTATCCACTTGAACAACACATACATAACTTTCACACATTCGTATACAGATTTTTATAAGTCCATATTGCGTGACCAAATATGGGAGTGGGAGGGTAGAAAACCAATGGAAGTATACAACTAAATCCGCATATCGATGTATACAATCTAATCTGTGTGGGATAGATGCTAACTTTTGGAATTGGAATTCCTCATTATGACAGTCTAAAGCGTATCCAGCAGCCCAACATGTGGCTTGGAGAGTGATTTTGGATATAATGCCTACTAAAGTTAACTTTACAAGCAAGGGGTAGGATTATCCAATAGTCTCTGTGTACTGTGTCAGTTGAAAGACAAACATCTACGCACCTGTTCATAGGGTGATGCGCTACAAATGGAAATCTTTTTTACCACTTTCAAAAATTTAACCTTATGGAACTGAATGCTAAGCAAAATATAGTATGGAAGGGAATTTGGATAGGTATCGTAGGAATGCTTTGGGAACAGAGGAACATGATTGTTTTTTAGCAAGAGAGGTAGATGTTTAAGAATTTTTTTTCTTGATTCACCTTAACGTTTGATCTTGGATGAAGCATAACGTACTTAAAGTTGTGTTCTCATATTCTGATTAGGTTTAGTGTCCAAAAATATGACTAAAAAAGTTATGATTTGTGGTTGAATTTGATATTGTGTAAATGCTTTTTATTCTCCATATTACGACGAGTTGTTCCTTTACTTTCTCTATTTGAGAAAATAGAGATAAAGAAGAAAGTTACGTTTCTATTACATCATGTATTCTTAATACAATAGAGAGAGTAGTTATTTGATCTGTTGGAAAATCTTCTACTACAGGTTTACTCTCAATTGATTTTTAAAGAGTTGAAGTGTTGAAGCAGGAGTAGAAGAATTGAAAAACTAAAATACAATAAAAAGTATGACAAAAAAAACACAACTATTGAGAAAGAACCGACATGAAGAGCAATTTTTGCCGTCAATTGAACTAGTAGGTAGGTTCACTTTATCTATATATTTTAGATAGAGCATGAAGTATGACGTGGTGTGGTGAGATGTGTGTACCTACGGGTTAATGAATGTTGTGCACTGAATGATGAATCCTAAGGTAATTGGTGTAGGAGAATAGAAAAGGAAATGTTAGGGATTTTGTCCTTACCTATCTGTTTGTTCGCTGCAAACACTGCTCATTCTTTTTCGATTTTGGATAAGGATTGGAGTATTTCTATTCTATTTTATTTTTTGTTCATAATTTTTATTACAAGTTGGTTCAATCTACTTAATTAGCGGGTTAGAATAAAAGTTTCAACATCTAATGGCCTTTTCCATTTACTTGGGAGACCATTACACAACAGATTATTAGTCTTAATGATTCCTCACATGTGTCTCATGGATCACACTTGCGCTACAACAATCAGTGTGTTATCTATTTATGTTTAATTCTCTATCTTAAAGCATCTCTATCACAACTACTTCTCAATATAAGTAACTATTTTTAATTTTAGCAGTTAATTTATATTATCGTAGTAAACTTTTAGTCACAATGTATGCTTTCTTTTTGAAAATCACTCTTGGAACACCCAATAAAATATACTGACCAGAATACGTACAATCTAATATTATTATAAGTTATGGTATAAAAGTTTAGTGTACGGTAAAAGTTAATCAATAAAATATATTTGGTTTCAAATATAATCATATTTAACCAAAACATATTAAAGTAATCTCATGCAAATAACAAAAACTTATAAGGAAATTCTACATCCGTCCAGGAGTGTCAAGAAAATCCTAGAGATCCTGAACTCATATATAAACAATCACAACAATAGAAAATAAAAAGTCCACTTTATTAAAATTAAATTAATCTACAATTGAAGATTAATCATATTTATTATGTGTTTCAAAACAATTCATCTCATACCAAAGATATCATAACACAATCATCTTTACATATCATATATTTCTAACATATATAAATTCAATTAACCAGTATATCTCTATAATGTTGATTATTAATTCAGATTTTATTAGTCTTAAATTATTTAGTATTGCATTAGTGGTCAATTTTACAGGACTGTTAGTATTTCTATTTTTATAGCTTCCAGTAATTATAATTTTATTATATATATATATATTATTGAAGTAAATCGAAATGTATGTATCAGTTCAGCAGTTTTGCAATTTCGTGCAATTACGTTTCAATCAGTTTCTACAACTTTTTGTCTTCTTTTATTTCCTTCAATTAGTTTCTACAACTGGTATCAGAGTCAGTCTGTTATCATGAACTCTACCCAATTATTAGTCCTTATCCTTGATTGAAAAAATTACAATAGGTGGTGTGTGCAGATGAGAGTTTTGTTTGATTATCATGAGTTATGAGATGTCGTTGAGAGTGGAGTGTCTGCATTAGCTGATAATGCAACTGAGGCGCAACGAGTAGTGCATCGTGACCAGAAGAAGAAGGACAAGAAGACTTTGTATCTCATCCATCAAGGGATGAATGACAAGACGTTTGAGTAGATAGAAGGAGTAACAATTGCAAGTGAGGCTTGGACCATTTTGTCAACCAATTATAAAGGTGATGACAAGATCAAAATGGTGTGTCTTCAAACCCTAAGACGCCAATATGAAATGTTGTAGGTGGAAACCATAGAGACGGTTGATGTCTATATAAATAAAGTTTTTGCCTTGACAAATCAGATGAAGACAAATGGTGAAACACATTTGAAGCAGGCAAAGGTGGAGAAGATTTTGAGGTCTTTAACTCCCAAATTTGAACATGTCGTTGCCGCAATTGAAGAGGCCAATGACATTTCAACAATGACAATAAGGTTATTTTCCGGTTCCCTACGAGCGCATAAGCAGCAGATGAATGACAATTAGATTGAAAAACCAATTGAATAGGCTTTACAAGCACAAGCCTCAATTGGTAGCTCCTATCATAAACACGGTAGTTCACGAGGCAGAGGACGGGGACGTGGTGGTAGTTGTTCCAACAAAGGTCGTGGTGACCAGAATCATGGAGGCATTGAGCAAAACAACATTAGTTCTAGTCACAATCCAAGTTCAAATAACTCTTGGCGTGGAGGACGTGGTCGCAGAGAACGTGGTCGCGGAGGACGAGGAGGCATGTATAATAAATCAAATGTGGAGTGTTATAATTTCCATAAACGTGACCATTATGCAAATGAGTGCAGATCAAAAAGTGATAATCATGCTGCCAACTATGCTAAAAAAGATAGTAATCATGAACAAGCTAAAGAGGATCATGCAATACTAATGGCAGTCACATCAAATGAAACTCTTAACAATCAGACTTGGTATTTGGATACAAGTTGCACGAATCATATGTGTGGTCAGAATGAGCTGTTAGCAGATTTGGATGACTCATTTCGCACAAAAGTGAAATTTGATGATGGCATGTTCGTTTTGGTGAGGGCGAATTCTTATCACATTGAAGAATGGTGATCATAGGTAAATCTATGATGTGTTCTATGTACCTGATATGAAAAATAATTTGTTGAGTATGAGACAATTGGTCGAAAAGGGTTACGTGATGCACATAGTTGAAAACCAATTCTCAATTTTTGATAAAAAAGGTAGTTTTATTCTTAAACCTTTTTTATCATAAAATCGCATGTTTCCAGTAGATTTTCATATGATTTCAAGTGCTTGAGTGCAATAGTGAATAATGAATCGTGGTTATGACATTTACGCTTTGGGCACTTAAATTTTCAGAGTTTGGAAAATCTCTCCAAACGAAATTTAGTGAATGGTTTACCCCATATTCATCACCTTGATCAATTGTGTGAGGCTTGCATTTTTGGAAAGAATCACAGGATACCATTTGTTAAGGAGCCTTGGGGTGCGAAATTTTCTTTGGAGCTTGTTCATTTAGATGTTTGTGGCCCGATGGACATATAATCAATTGGAGGTAATAAGTATTTTTTAACCTTTATTGATGATTTTTCAAGGAAAATCTGGATTTATCTATTGAAAAGCAAGGATGAGGTATTTCACTGCTTTAAAATATTTAAAGCATTTGTTGAAAGACAAAGTGCCAGACTAATTAAGATGGTGCGTAGTGATGGAGGGGGTGAGTACAAGTTTAATGAGTTCAAGAGACACTGTGAAGAACTTAGGTTGTAGCATAACATAACCTGTCCCTACACACCTAAACACAACGGAGTTGCCAAGAGAAAGAATAGAACAATCATGGACATGGCGAGGAGCATGCTTAAAGCGAAAGGTATGCCAAATTATTTTTGGGTTGAGGTCGTAACATGTACGGTATATTTGATAAACAGATCACCCACTCGAAGTGTTCCTAACACAACTTCGATTGAGGCATGGAGCGAATTCAAACCTAATGTTCAACACTTGAAGGTATTTGGGTCAATTACTTATGCTCATGTCCCCAAGGAAGCAAGATTGAAGTTGGATGATAAGTTAGTGAAGACCATTTTCATTAGATATAAGCATGGGGGATACAAACTGTACAATCCAATGACAAAGAGGTGATTGTCAGTCATGATGTTACATTTGCAGAAGATGAGGAATGACAATGGAATGCAACAGCTGAAATGGATTTGAAAAAATGATATATTTACGTTTTGAACGATGATGTGGAAGATGGAGTCACTCTTGAAGCACCTGCAGTTCAACCTGAAGCTGCAATTCAACATGTAGTTGCAACTCCAATTGCAACTATGATGGAGCGACCAAGAAAGCAGCAACGATAACCTGTACACCTTCAACATTACAAAGTAAATCTTGACGATGAAGTCGGTGACAATGGAGAATTTGTTCACTTTGCTTTTCTTGCAGATTCAGAACCCGTGAGACTTGCAAATGCCATTCAACACCCCAAATGGCAAGAGGCTATGAATGAAGAATTGATGACGATTGAAAAAAACAATACATGACAACTCACTGATCTTCTAAAAGGATACAAAGCAATTGATGTGAAGTGGGTGTACAAGATTAAAGTGAAAGCAAATGGTGAGATTGATAGATACAAGATAAGGTTGGTGGCAAAGGGATTCGAGTAAAGAGAAGGCTATGATTACGAAGAAATATTTTCTCCTGTAGCTCGAATGGAAACAGTGAGATTAATAATTGCTTTAGCCGCACAAAGGCAATGGAAAATTCACCAAATGAACGTCAAGTCTGCGTTTCTAAACGACCCACTTGATGAAGAGGTTTATGTAAAGCAGCCGTCGAGTTTCATACAATCTGGCAAAGAGGAGAAGGTGCACAGACTAACTAAGACTTTATATGATCTTAAACAGACACCAAGAGCTTGGAACAAAAGGATTGATTCATTTCTTCATGCCACTGGATTCAAAAAATGTACATCAGATCATGGTCTTTATGTAAAGACTAATGATTATGAAGATTTTCTAATTTTATGTCTTTATGTTGATGATGTGATTTTTACAGGAAGTAATCTCAAAATGATTGATGACTTCAAGCATATCATGATGAAGGAATTTGAGATGAATAATCTCGGTCTTATGTCCTACTTTTTGGACATTGAAGTCATCCAAGGAGACGATGGAATCTTCATTCATCAGAGGAAATTTGTTGCTGAGTTTTTAAAGAAGTCTGAGATGGAAGATTCAAACTCAGTTAAGACTCCAATTGAAACTGGAATTAAGCTTACGAAGGAAGGTCATAGGTGAACTGTAGATGCAACATACTTTAAGCAGATTTTTGGGAGCCTTAGATATCTCACGTGTACTAGACCCAACATATGTTATGATGTGGAATTGGTTAGTCGATACATGGAGTCACCTCGAAAAGTTCATTTACAAGTGTTAAAGAGAATTATGTGCTACATCAAAGGTACTACAATTTTTGGTCTATTTTACTCTTCATCTAAGAAGATTGAGATCGTCAAATACTCAGGCAGTGATTGGGGTGGAGATTCAGTCGAGAGGAAGAGCACAAGTGGTCATTGTTTTACGATCGGAGAGACTCCTTGCTTGTGGTCATCAAAGAAACAGTCAATTGTTGCATTATCTACTTGTGAAGCTGAGTATGTAGCAGCAACAACAAGTGCTTGTCAATCAGTTTGGCTCAGCAATATCATGACTCAAATTGTTTTTAATCTATATGTTCCAATCAAGATTTATGTTGACAATGTCTCTACAATTAATCTTGCAAAGAATTCAGTTTTTCATCAAAGAAGTAAACACATTTATATTCGATATCACTTCCTGCGAGACCAAGTTGGGAAGAACATGATCATATTGGAATACTGCAAATCAGAGAAGTGTAGATATTCTCACGAAGTCATTGAAGATCGATGCTTTCATAGTTAAGAGATTTGTTGGGCATGAAGGTTGTTCCAAATCATAATTAAGGGAGGATGTTGGTTATTAATTCAGATTTTATTAGTCTTAAATTATTTACCGTTAGTATTTCATCAGTGCTCAGTTTACAAGGTTGTTAGTATTCCTATTTTATAGCTTCCAGTAATTATAATTTTATTATATATATTATTGAAGTAAATCAAAATGTATGTATCAGTTCAACAGTTTTGCAATTTCGTGCAATTACGTTCAATTAGTTTCTACAACGTTTTGCCTTCTGTTATTTGCTTCAATTAGTTTCTAAGTCTTTAAAGTATTCATCTACCATCCTAGGTCCTTGATGAAGCCGTTGGAGTTTCAACAAGTGTTCCTTCCGATGAAGAGGAACAAATCGCGCGCTCATACATGCTTTCAAATCATACCAAGAGACCACGACTGACCTCTTGTTTAGCCCAATGTCCATTACAGTTTGTTGCCACCATTGGATGGCATAGTCTAAAAGAAATAAGGAAGCTAACCTAACCTTTTGGTCCTCGGTGACCTTATACACATTAAAGAGATGTTCAACTTTAGCTTCCCATTCTAAATATAAAGTAGGGTCATTGGACCCACTAAAACTAGGTGACTTTACAAAATCAAAAGAATGTTGTGGTTGGTGTTGATGATGTCGTTTGTCAAAATTGTGCACTCGCCAATCATGTTCTTGACTCCCATAGTGCATGGAATGTCTAATTGCTCTTGGCGGCTCCCATCTCCTTTCTTGAGTTTGCCTGGCTTGACCTTCTTCTAGTTTTTGCAATCTTTTTGCTAGTTGGCTTATTTCCTCGTCTTTGTGGACCATTCGCTTCTTAGCTTCCACAAATTCTCCCAAATGGCGGGCTTTGTGATGTGATTGCAGTTTTGAAGATTCACCTAAAGACAAATGACCCATTGATAGCTGTCGTTTTGCTGTCAAATTAATATGATTCTAGCGTAGACTTGTCTAACACTAGAGAGATGATAGTATAATTGTGGTTAGATGACCCCTAGTCGTCTCCCAACGAATCCAATAGTAAAATCAGTAGATCAGTGTTTAGAATCTATCTGCAAGAAATAAAATTTAGCAATAACAATAATAATAAAAAGGGGATTGCGATAGTTATACAGGAAGTATAAAAGAGATTTGAAACAGCAAATAAAAAGTTGTTGATCCCCAAGTTCTTCCACCATTGAATTCTTTGCAGGTTCTCTAAAGATTATTCTTTTCTCAATCCTCCAACAGAGTTAAATCAAATTGAACATGCGCCGATCTGATTCAACTGAAACTCACCAGTAAAGCATGCGTATACTGGTTTAATCAATACCCAATTTGTTCCATGCGTATACTCCATGGGAATGCTTATCTCTTTTCTCTTGAATCATGCGCCCAAGAAATTAATTAGAACGCTGTGAACTAACTAAGAAACCAAAGTTTAAGACAAGGAAGACTCTCAATCATGCGTTCAAGTACAACCTCTCACAAAAACTAGTTTTCCAGGAGATTAGACAATAAAAACAACTGCAATAGAAAATTAAAAATCGAAACTTTTATTGAACAAAACCTCAAAACTCAATGGGAAATTACAAAGGAATCAACAAAAAAGGTTTAGC
>Ga0123342_1006085_pt1 | contig 16965 bp, 7 predicted proteins | sample Turbeawhitnodule_FD_89960 | JGI IMG/M metagenome (GOLD analysis project Ga0123342, IMG submission 89960) | Root nodule microbial communities of legume samples collected from Mexico - Turtle bean Mexico white nodule | ecosystem: Host-associated > Plants > Roots > Nodule | place: Mexico: Nepantla... | reverse complement strand
CAGAAAAATACTTATATTGAATAAAAATATCATTATAATATTTTAGAATTCATTAATTAGGTGCATTTTTTAAGCTTAATGAAATTATGTTCCATTCACTGTGCTTAAAAGATATTATAAGGGCAAATTTATATGTATTTTTCTTGCCTCATGTAATATTTTAACTAAATCAAGTTTATGTCAAATTTATGAGTAGTCGTTGCCTTAATTATATCCATTTTAATACTTTGATAAAGGCTTTTAATACTATAAGTTTTTTTTTTCTTTCAGTCTCTTTTTAGAAGTTTTATTTTCTCTTTAATTCTTTCATATTTATTTTTATTATATTTATATATATTTTAATTAAGTTTACTTTGGTTTTAGAGACTTCTTGTAATAAGTTTAATTATTTTAATTTGAGGGTATAATAAAATCAAAGTATATATCTCTTTCTTGACTTTATAATTTACTGTATATTTCTTTCATGTTTATTAGTTATATTGCTTGCCCTATTTTATTTATCATTTTGAACAAACTCATTTAATAGTTATAAAAAATCATTTTTTAACAGTGATTCTTCCAATTTATCCAATATGAAAATTAATGTAGAGATTTGTTCCCTAATTAACATGCTAAACGTTTCAAGATCTGATCAATCATATAAGTTAAGACTTGCACAATAATTTTTGTCTTTACTGTTTTTATTATCTTCAAAAGTAAAATTATGTAATTAAAAAATCACTTCAATTCTCTGTAAATTTGTAAGATGTTTCTTTTAAACCATAATTGATTGACCCATTTAAAATATTTTTTATTTTATTTTATTTTATTATAGCTAATTTTTTGTTGTTGTAACCTAAATTTAGCTATTGTACATATATATTAAAGTTGCTACAACAATTTGTTCTTGAGTTGTAATTTCAACAATATTTAAGACTAATTAATTTTCTTCTAAATTACAGAAATTATACCATCAATCCTTTAATTGACCCATTAAATATTATACTTATGGTTGTATATCAACCTAAACATGTTTTAGCTTTTGTAGGCACCCAGACATGTAAAAATGCTAGATATAATATACCACTACAAGAAAATAATGAAATAGAAACCAATTTTTTAGAGACCAAAATAATTAGTTACAATAGTAACTAAATTAGAGACCATTTTGGAAACTAAAACAAAAATTGGTTTCTAAATTAGTTTCTATTATTCTTAAATAGTTTCTAAATTGGTCTCTAATTAGCAACCAAGGTTTTAGAGACTAAATTTAGAAACTAAATAATTGGTAGATAAAACATTGGTTGCTAATTAGATACCAATTTATAAACAATTTAACAATAATAGAAAATAATATAAACTAATTTAGAAACCAATTTTTGTTTTAGTTTCCAAAATGGTCTCTAATTTAGTTGCTATTGCAACTAATTATTTTGGTCTCTAAAAATTGGTTTCTATTTCATCAATTTTCTTGTAGTGTACCTTGTTAAATTTTTTTTTTTTTTATTTGAATGATATGATAAGTGGGTCTTGGATAATAACTTTTTAATTTTGGTAATTTTTATTTTGAAAATTTATTTTATTTACATATAATTCCATTTTTTCTAAGGTGTTCACAAATAATTATAATAAACTTAAATTTTCTAAACTTCTTTTAATATTTTCAATGTCTAATTCAACATATCAATCCTAATGTTATGCTTATAGCACTTTCGGGAAACATACTTTAGTTTATATATTGGTTTTAAGGAGACATTAATGTCATTTAATTTTTGAAAAACTCGATATATCTATGCAATTTTTTATTTTCTATTTTATTTAACTCTTTTTTACATAAGGCCTAAAACATTATTCGAATAATTTAGTTATTGATGCAATTTTTTGGTATATTTTTTGTTTACAACTTTTTGTTCTCCACCTATATGTTTAAAAGGGTTGTTCCTATAAAGGATGATGATATCTCTTTATTATTTTACTGTTCAAAGTTTCTAAAGTGTTAAAATTTTGTTCCTATTAATGATGATACTTTTCTATTATTTTATTGTTCAGAGTTTTCCAAAGTGTTAATTCTAAACAGTTTATTCTTTTTCATTATTAATAGGTTGATTAAATTATTTATTTTACAACAATCTAAAAACCAGTCAAAAGAATACATGTTATTTTTCTTTTCTCCTTAAGTCTTGATAAAATATCTTAAGATTAAGAAAAACTATTTTTTTTTTGGTCTTTGTTATATTAAACTTCAAAACTCTTTGTGTTTCATTCTTTATCTATAAGTTGGTATCTAGCAAGAGTATTTGTGAAATAGTGGATAAATAAATAAGGAAGAAATTCCATTTTACTAAGCACTTGAAATCTAGATTTACTTAGTTTATTTTTTGGTAATGGACTTATAGCCTTAAAAGATTAATTAATTTTTTTATACACAATAATAAATTAATAAATAATTTGAAAGAGTCCAATTCTATCATCTAAAGTTTGGTCAAAATATTTTATATTTAGTTTTATTGGTTTGAAAGTGTAGTCTTCAATGTCATAATTTATTATTAAGATGAAACTTTAAATCTGGTCAGAAAATAACAGCAATAATACCTATAGTCCTACATCTAAGTTTTATCCATAGTTATCACATTGAAACACTAAAAAAAACCATTAAATAAATTATTTTAAAAAAAAATTATTTATCTTTTTATTATTATTAAATAATTTTTAATTGGTATCTAATTAACTACTAGTTATTTAGATCTTAAATTTAATATAAAAAATTTAATAGTTAATTAGATATTAATTTAAAAATTATTTAATAACAATAAAAATTAATTTAAATATAATTTTTTTAATTTCTATATAATTTAATTTATAATAAATAATTATTTTTATTTTTAAAATTAGTTTCTACTTCATCATTTTCTTGTAACGGAACAATTGAGATAAAAAAAAAAGTAATTTCTTCATGATCACATCAATTCCAACCTGCACTTAACCTGTCTCTTCGAAATGACAAAAATAACCTTAAATGAAAAAGGTATAAATAAAAGTTACTTCTAAGACCAGTTATCTAGAATATTCTAAATTTGGATATCTGAGACACATTTTTAAATTCTGAAATTTTTTATTCAAAATGTATTTTTAATTTTGTGTTCCAGATTTCTTCGTCTGGTTTTTTTAATTATATTTTTTATTCCGGATTTTTAAATTTAGAATAAAAGTAATTTTGGAAATTAAAAAAATGATAGGGTATAGGTAAGAATTGTCTAAAAAAAACTATTATTTGGAGGTGGGATTGTTACAACAGTTGGGTAACAAAAAACATAGGTGCCCCACTTGTAAGTGATCAATCCTATGTTGCTTTTGGATGTTTTATCAACTCTGCTCATTTTTCCCATTCAACAGGAAAATCAATGAAATCACAGGTAGTGTCTTCTAACAAATTATGTCTTGAGTGGTGCCTTCTTCTCTCTGTGAGATATCCGAGCAGGTGCATTGGAATGTGATTTGAATCACACACACACAATCTCTCAACATGGCATACGTAACAGAGAATATGAACAATGTTGATGTATCAGTCAGACAGCAGAAACACAAGATGAAGGGTGGGTAGTGCCTTGCACTAGTGCCCCCATACCATAACATATTTGACATCCTTCACCAAACTTCTGTGAATATGGTTGCAGAAATCTTCTACAGTGCAGCCTCCTCTATCCTAAAACATATTTGCAAGAGAAAGTGATATCCTTATTATAGATTGTAGGATTAAAAATCAAAGAAGCCAAAGGTTTTCAAGCTAGTTATAAGTAAGTAGAATAAGGGACACAAAGATTATGCAAGATACAGCAGAAAGAACCACAGGATCAGAGAAATCAGGCTGCTGGGCTTGTGGCTTTGTGTAAATCTAACCAGCAGACTCATTTCGTCCCACATCCTTACAAGTAGTCTGTCTAAGTTCAGCTGACAAAAAGACAAATTTGTGTTAGAAACATTAGTAGCAACATGCAATAAAAGGGTGAAAAAGAAAGAAAAAAAAAAACATAATTGCTAAAGCCTTATGGTGTCTCATTCTTCTTCGGACAGTGAAAATAGTGAGCAGACACACTAGCATTGTGGTATGCTGGTATACCCTTTGCATGGTAGGAGGCCTTTTAAAGGAGTGAAAAGAAAAGGGAAAAATGAGAATATGTAAAACTCACATTTATTATTTATTCTGTGGAATGGAACACAGGGTAGGAAACACTATGGATTAATATTATCTGATGTAATAGGATAGAAGAGATGTGCAAGTGACAGTGAGAAAAATTGAATAATGAAAAAGGCAACTAGTTTAGTTCTAGGATGCCTGTTGGTTGTTTTTTTTTTATCAGAAAAAATAAATAAATAAAAATAAAGGTGTCATAATCCTTATACATAAACCTACTCCTACTAGATCTAGCTTACAGCTACAAAAACACAACAATCTACTTCCAAAAATGGCAGTTGTGTGGTGTGTGAAGGCCAAGGTATGAGGACGGGCAGAGGTTCTGAGTGGCCACAAGTGCTTTTAAGGGAGAGGTCAAGTCTGCAGCAGGTCTCTGTGTTTTCTGCTATGGGTGTGAATATAGCTGTTATAACAAGGAAATGGAGGAAGAGCTAAACGAAGGAAACAAGTTGAGCCAACTTAAGAGTTGTGTTAGCTGATGAATTTAATTTCTGCTATGTAGGACGCAATACTCCTAGCAGTATGTTCTTTGAGGCAGCAGGAAGCTTGTTCGCACTGGGGTTCTGTTCCTGATGTAGACAATAGTCACGTTTATGATGTGGGTGTTCTGGTGTTGGAATCTGATCTGAAAGTTACTCTGGTTCGGTTATGTTGTTGTGCTGAAGGCTGATGTGGGGTGGTTCTAAGGCTGGGATGAGGGTGATAGATGATGACCACAATTAGAAAATTTAATGATTGTTATGATAATAGCAGGGAGGTTTGTCTGGCTTGTGAGCTGAAATGCGATTTTTATACTTGTACCAGTTGTTGTTGGGAGAAATAGCTTGGAATGTACTGAGTACGCTTTTGTTTCTCCTAAGGGGGACAGTTGAAGATGATAAAGAGTGGCCGTTGGAACATCTGTTTGCACCAGAATTCTGGTGTACTCCTCTCTGCCGTAAGATGAATAATTGGCCTTAGGTGTAGATGATGCGTCATGTATTTGTTATGAAGTCTATAGTGGCTATGGTGTGGTGGTATGGTGTTGATGAGGGAAGATTCTTCTTTGGTGCATTCAGAAATGATGTTGAAAGGAGGATGGAGCCATTATTTGTCGTAGACAGCTACTGATGCGTGCAGCCTATGCTGAGATGGGAGGCATTGTCAAGCCCTGCAGGGGTTTTGGCCTAAGTAAGCTTGCTAGGATGCCTTATGTCATGCTGTTTGGGATCATAAAGATGTGTAAGCAAATTGCTGCACTCACGGTTTAAGGAAGGGAGTGAGCCAGACCTGGAAGGGTACTGAAGCCAAAGGAATGTCACTGAGAAGAAGGAGGCTTGGTAAGGTATCCCGTCGTGATAATGAACCTGAATACAAGCTGTCATAACCTATGCCGTTGGAGAGTTCTGTTGACAAGGAACAAATTAAATCTGAACTAAAGGCCACAATCCTCTCAGCAGTGTGTTCGTGGTGGTAGGATGACTGTAGGTACTGGTTTTATGAATTTTATGCAGGTGCAGGAACTATGATCAAGCAGGCGCAGGTTTAGGTGCTATGATTCAACTTAGATTGAACATTCTGTGGGCTGATTTAAACTCCTACGGTTCTCTGGAGATCTGATGCAAAACTGAATCACAAATGTAGTGTATATCATGCCTAAATGAGAATATAATTCAGATAACTAAATGTGAAGATTGGATGTTCAAAGTATGGGTTGGTATGTTGCTGCCAGGGAACTTTGGAACTGCTTGTGGTGACCTGTGGTACATACATCCATTTGTGGTCACTTGTTTAGTTAATTAGCATTGTGCTGGAAAGTGTTCTTTTAGTAGCTCTATAGACTATGTTTATGTATTTTTCAGTAGTTTTTTGGGTGTTCTGAATGTGATGGTGGGTACATATATTTTATCTAAATCAGGAGCACCTATTTGAACCTATTTGATGTATACGGGGTATGGACATCTCTGAAATGTCCCATTTTAATTACTTTTATTCTTTGCTGATAAAAAAAAAAAAAAATCTACTTCCAAAAATACTCTTGATTGCTGCCTGCAAAATTGATCACACTATTATACACTGAGTGCCAACCCCTCTTGGGAGTAACCTTGTAGCTTGTCCACGGCTTGATATACCAGCACCATCACGTGTATTGGTTCCACAAACATTTCACAATTCTGCCCACTAGCGAGCCACTACCTCCTGCTTCCTCTACGAGGCTTTTGATTTTCTCTTCCTAAGGATCCAAACTGCAGTGACTTTGAGCATTTGAAAGAGTAGTAGCTGCTGTATTAGCTTATGACCAAGCGATCCAACATCATGCAGCAGCTACTCAAAGATTAAACACCAATGCCTAATTCTCCTCCTTTGTACCTCAGATAAGCAACTGATACACAGCTCTTATGCCACCTTAATGCACGAATATTATGCTTATTTGTGGCTGAGCCTAATCCTGAACTGGGAATGATCTGCTTCTCAGAAATTGGGCAGCGCAGGCTTACTCCCTAGAGAAGATGCACCAGAAGGTTCAAACCTCTAGCTCCCAATCCATGAAGCACTTCACTAGTCACCTGTTCAGACCTGAATTAAATCTTCCATCTCCAGCAAAATCCTGTTCAAACCTCTATATATATTTCTGATCTTCCTTCACCAGCAGTTTCCTACTCAGTCTTCTAACAGAACCCTGCATAGGCTTTGTTTCACATACTCTAAAAGAGGCTGGGCTAAGTACTCAGTTACTTATTGTCAGAAGCTGTTGGGTGTCTTAAATGATAATGTTTGAGCCAACACATTCTTAGTTACTTATTGTGTACAGCTTAAATAATAATTTACTGCATTGACAAACATGTCACTTTATCAACTAGAAATACTACGACATAAAGAGCGAAAGACGGCATTAGGAAATTTAAAAGAAACTTACTTTGGAGGGATTTTGATTATCATCGGGTTATTTTTATTTTTTTTACCAAAATGGGATCCGTTTAAAAAAATTACAAATTTAGATAAGTTGTGTCAATTCGGTACGACTTAATATGCACAAATCGTCTTAATTAGACACGACTTCTGTCATGTCATACTAAAGTTGTGCTAACTTGACACGACTTCTGCCATATTTTTTTAAAAATTTTATTATTTATATTAGGTAATAAGTTATGTAATGTTAGAAATTAATTTGATACATAATTTTCTAAGAGTGTTAGTTTTAAGGAACAACAAATTGGATTATTGGTCTACTTACATGAGACCAAATTTCTTACTTGACCCCATCATGCATAGACATCAATCAGGAAGATCTAGCGCTCAACACATTCGTAACGAAAGGTCACAATAGAAGCAATTGTGACAAGCTTAGTAATAAAATTCAATTCAAGTTTGATTATTAATTTCTTCATTTTCTTTATCTATGTATTTATTCATTCATAACTCCCTTAGAACATTCATTTTCTTAATCTATGTATTTATTCATTCAATTCAAACATGATCCATACACAATTATTCAATTTTTTGTTTCTTAAAACTAACACTCTTAGAAAGTTATGTATCAAATTAATTTTTAACATTACATAACTTACTACCCAATATATAAACAATAAATTTTTTTAAAAAAATAAAAAATTATGATGTGACAGAAGTCGTGCCAAGTTGGCACGACTTCAGTATATGACATGACAAAGTCGTGTCAAATTGAAACGATTTGTGCATATGAAGTCGTGCAGAATTGACACGACTTGCTTAAATTTGTATTTTTTTTAAAACGGACCCCATTTTAATAAAAAAACAAAAAAAATAACTCCATCATGGTTAAAAACTCTACTTTGGAAGCATCAAGAACCATCAACACTGTATCGGAAGATTTAGCAACAACATTAACCTGAGAGAACATTCAGAAAAAAAAATAAAAAAATCCTGCACTGTTAATAACAAGGAAGCCAAACAGTGAGTGAAAAGAACAAAGTGTCATCATAAAAAATTAGACCTCAATCACCAGAAGCACCATCTCAGAAGCTGGCACTATAAAACGCTTCACCCAGCCTTTTAGTCTCCACAGGTAGCATTTTTGGAGACAGTAGCAGCCTACTTTAATAGACCACAATTATAAGGAGGGTTAGGGGTGACTGCAAGCAAGGCAACTTTCCAACATACACCCAGGGTATAATAGACCTAAACTGTGACAGTAGATCTAAAGAGAAGCTTTTATGTCATGTTAGATTAAGGACTATGGGTGTAATTCAAAAGGTCAGGATAATCCAAGCCTTATAAACATATAATAGTCATATCTCTTAGGATTCTGTTTGTTTATATGAATATACTATTCAAACATCTCAAAGTGATAGTTTTGAAATATTGACTTGGAATCCACGTACAAAATTCGATTCAGATTTGTTAGCAAGGACATCAACCTTTTACATTTTATTAATATTTATAAAAAAAAATTAAAAGGATCATATATAAACACTGAGGAGACTTTTATTTATTTGTTAATTTTTGTTTCCTATAATTTTATATAAAATAAAAATCATGTGAATAATCCTATATAGAAGAAATTCACTTTGAAACACTGATACTTTTTTATTATTTTAATATATTTTAAACAAAATAAAAATATTACCAATTATTATTTTTTAAGAAGATAGTTAACTTGATTTTTATTATCACTATAAGAAAATCATTAGTAACAATTTTAGAAATAAAAAAAATTAGTTGTTATATTGACTAAATTAATGACAATTTTAGATAAAAAAAATTATTAGTAAATTAGTTTTTATTATTGATAAATAGTTTCTAAATTAGTATCTAATTAGCTAGTAAGGTTTTAACTAATAATTATTTTAGATTCTAAATCTGTAAAATCCTTGGTAGCTAATTACATACCAATTTAGAAACCACTTATTAATAATAGAAACTAATTTAAAAATTAATAATTTTGTGTGTATCTAAAATGGTCTTTAATGTAGTCAATATAACAACTAATTGTTTTTTATATCTAAAATTGGTTTCTATTCAAATGATTTTCTTGTACTGTATGTAAAATTCATTTTAATTGTATGTAAAATTCATTTTAAATTAATCAAATGAAAGTAAAAAAAAGTAACCCACCTCATAAATATTAGAACTAACGCAATGTCAATAAATAAATAAAAATGGAAAGGAAACAATAACCTCAAACTTTTTTACTTTTTTTTAAATAACAATATCTTGAGATAATAAGTTTGGATGAGGATATTTAAGCTTTGAAAATATTTTTGGAGTATTCATGCCGAAAAGATTGCTAATGATTAATGGTCTAACAATAGTTTTGTAAATTGTTTGACTTATTTTAAAAATTATTTATTATAATGTATAAGTAGTGAGAAATTAGTGGAAAAAATAGATTGATTTCATAATAAAAAAATAATTTGTGATAAATTATGTAATGATTATGTTCAAATTTTTGTAATAAAGTGTTTGATTTATGTAAATAATTATTTAAAAAATTATACATTGAGTTTGCAAATATTAAATAAAATGATGTGAACATTTGTTTAATAATTTGGTTAGTTTATGTAACAATTTAATTGTTAATACTTTTTATTTATTTAAATTGTTTTTAATCACAATGTTACATTATTATCCAAAAGATATCACAAGCTTTATTAAAAAAAACAACATTCAACTATTGTTTTGTGCAAAGGTATAATCAAGAAAATTCATAGTTTGAGATGTTCAAGAGATAGTCTTCTCCTACCTTACATTTAGGTTAAATGATTGATGGTATGATTGTGAGCACTTTCGAGTTTTTTACTTTCTTATCCTCAAGTTATAGTTGTTTATTTCTTTTATCATTTACTGCTAATGACATTTGTTGACCCTATATACAACCTCTACAACATTCAAAATACTTATAAAATCCAATTTCATATAGTTCGAAATAATGATTATTGGTCTATTTATACGAGACCAAATTCATACTTGACTCACACATGTACTGTAAAGAGTCAAAAAGATTATCTACTATTCATTCCTAAAATAAAATGGATAACCCAATTCAGAAAAAAAAAAAAAAAATCTTCTTATAACAATGAAGGTTACAATAAAAAAAATTATCCATTAAAATAATAATATTTATTTAATAACATTATCCATTTTTTTACTTCACCATTAGTCATTATTTATCACTATAACATAATCATATATATATATATATATATATATATAATATATTCCACAATTTAAATGATATACATAAATAAGAAAAGTTCATACAAAATAATTACTATATTATTATCTTTTTTAAAATAGATTCAAACACATTACAATTTTTTATAAAACAGCCAAACTTATTATTCTAGAATTGACTACATAAATTTAATTCATATTTATAAACTATCTACCATATTGTATTATTACATTTACTTTTTTATTATTAACTCATATTAGTTACTATTTTACTATAAAAAAATAAATTATCCAAACGCATTATTAAATTATTTTTTAAACAAATAAAACACATTACTAACAAATTTTACACATTATTTTTTTAAACAAGTTCCTATTTGACTATAAAAAAAATGATCCAAACGCATTATTAAATTATTTGTTAAACAAATAAAACACATTACTAACAAATTTTACACATTATTTTTTTAAACAACTCACTATTTTTTAATTCTCATAATCATGTTAGTCATTGTTAATATATTATAACAATCAAATTATTAAACCATTTTTAAATTAATTAAACAATTTATTCTAATAATTACCATTTTCTCAATAAATAGTAATACTTTTTTTCATCATATTTTGTACATTTTTTATTTTTTTTAAATAAAACATTATCAATATAAAATAAATTTTAAAAAAATTAACCGAAATTGTTAAAGAGTATAACGATTTCAGTACAAAAATAATACACAAAAGTCACAATACCTATATGCTTAATTATTCACACACCAAAGTCATCATATATCTGACAATTTTAGTTTTTTTTTTAAATGTTCTGACAATTTTAGTTTTTTTTTTTTAAATGTTTTCTGAAAATGAAGTTGTAATACTTAAACACAACTTATACAATTTTATAACTTTTTTTTCAAATTTGTCAATTATCATAAATTTAATACAAAATTAAACCATTCTTATAAAAAAAACATTTTTATTATGTTGAATACATCTTGCTACTAAATTAAATTATTCTTAAGAGATAATAGTCCATTAAAACTTTAATCTAATATTGTAATTATATTGATCATTTGAAAAGGGTTCAAGCAGACAAAATTTCTTTTAAATAATATAAGTAAATAAAAAAATTCAAAATATTCAGTGATTACTTATTACACGTTTATTATATCATCAATCTTAAAAGTTTGAGAGTGCCATCCATGCTAATTCAACACTTCAGTAAATAAAATTATACATTTAGTTTTGGTGAAAGTCATTTGATCCTTATAACGTTATTTTCGTAAAGTTTATTTTTATTATTTTTAAAAGATCTAAATATGTTTTATATTTATGTAAATAGTGTTTATTTTAACTATTGTATTTATTTTTTCCACTTTTAAATCTTGCAATGTTTATTGTGAACTAAATTTGATTTGAGTGCTTGAAATCAAACAAATTATCAATTCAAATGGATTAAATAATTATATATGTAAATAAAGGTTGCTCTATTTTTTATTTTATTAGAAAAATATTCATTAAATTTATTGATAATTATTTTCTGAAAACATAATAATCAATCACCTTTTATTGGAATTTTTTCATCATTACATTTTTTCGATTTAAATACGAAACTTTGTATTAGAAATTTGAACCGATCTCAATCAATTACCTCGAGGTAAAAGTTGTTATATTTATATAAATAAAAAAAGAAAATTGTTTTATTTATTGTTTCATAAAACATGTTATTTCTATTCAATGAAGGCGAAAACTATATTATGAATTTTAAAGCATGAATATGACTTTCAAAATAGTTTGCTTTGTAAACTAATTAAAAAAAAATTATGCAGATAACTTTAAAGTGATCTAATATATATACTTTTCATGATATTATTATAGTTTGGTACTAATTTTCTGAATATATTAATTATTTTTTTTATTCTTGATCACTGAAGTTGAAGTTCTGGCTTTGGACTTTGTATAAAAAAACTAGTCAAAGTTTAGCTAATATGTATAAAAATAAAAATTATAAAAAGTTAATGAACTAGAATAAAAAGTTGTAAAAATGCATTCTATAAAAAAACCTGTTTATCTTGAAATATTCAGAGTTTACTATTTGAAATATCAAATAAATAATAATTACATTATTTTAATTATTTACATCAAAGTAGTTATAAAAACATAAAATATTTAAGCACGAGCAAAATTCACGGTAAGATGCAATCGTGACAACTTCATCAAAATAAGTGCAATTCATTTTACAAATCTAGTATGTTCCAATCAAATCTAAATGGAAAAGATTTTACTGACATCTAAAAAGTAAAATACATATATTTTACAAACTATTATAATAATATAATAATATTTTAAATTAAAAATCAAATTAAATATAATTAAATATTAAATTATTTGTTTGCCAAGTGTATGTTAAATACTGTATATGATGTCAAGATATCATTGTCCAATTTAGCATATGATTATATATTAAATTTTATTTATCTGACTCAATTACCGACCTAAGCACCATGCCGGTTCTAAAAGCATTAATTTAAGACTCGGTCAGCATGGCGTGTGAAGCTGCTTCCATGGATTCATGATGTTCTTGTAAGCACCGGAAAAGTCTTGTCTTGATAGCTCTTTCGTCTTAGGTTTTGGCATATAACGGGATATCTCTAAAAGGGTTTTTGGTCCAAGTTATTAGGTTTTGGTATTAAGAGATTTAGGATAGTTAATATTATGAAATATAGCAGAGGTGCGTGTAGGGATACATCACGATTGTGACATAGATGTTAAATAAAACAATTTCTAACGTATTCTTTTCATCTTCATAGTTAATTAAAGATACCATGATACTAATAGTTTTAGACATTCTTTATGTTAAAGTCAAACTAAATATTGAATTCTCCACGTTATGTGTAAAAAAACTGAAGCACCACAGGCCTACAACATGTTAAATTATATATTATTGAATATAAGAGTACGCGGTAGTTTAGTTTTAAATTGCAACAAAAATTCCAAGGGGAATGTGAGGACAGAAGATCAAAGCAGCGTCAACTCCTCCTACATTGCTGAATCCATCCTAAGGAAGAAGCTCTTTCAATTCATCTGAGAGCTGCGGTGATGCAGAACCAAAAAAAAAAGACCAAAATCAGTAATCCCCTAACTATTGCTACAAGCTAGAACTGGTACAAAACCGGAATCAAAACCATCCAGCTTAAAGACACTGCTTAGCTGTGTTCGGTCATAACTATTGGGCAGAACACCACCTGTGTTGGATCCATTGATGAGACAGAACAACTGCTGCATAATTTAACCAAACCATAGATAGAACAGAACATCTGCTGTATCGAGCTACATAACAGCTGCTGTAGGTGATCCAATTGGTCTACTACATAAGTGTACCTGATTTTCTTTTGACAGCACCAGCAGCAGTAGAATAAGCTTCATGATGGTAATCCAAGTGGTCTATCACACAAGTGTACCTGATTTTCTGTTTTTCTTTTGATAGCAACAGCAGCAAGATTATAGACTCCAATCACAAGTAAATCCCCAACCTGTGAGGGAGTTGACCACGGCACTGTCCAGTTACAATCTCACCAAGGCCATCAGGTGCTTTCAGTTTCTCCAAGATCATCATATATGGCTAGTATTGCATTGATGTCTCTGCCAGCACAGAATTTCCTTCATACGTAGGTCTGGTGCATTTTTGGTGCTGATCTTACGCTCCTAATGTTGTTTTTTGGCTAACATAAGAGAAGAATCGGGAAGACTTGGAATAATCTCTTTGAAGAAGAAGCTTGTCTCAACATTATTAGGAAGAGAAGATTTGAAAATTGACGCACCCAATGGATTGCCTCAATATATTGAGAGAAGGCTTAGTCGTATGAAAGTTCTCATCATTCTTGATGATGTCAATGATTCAGATCAACTGGAAATTTAGCCGGAACATATGATTGGTTTGGATCAGGTAGCAGAATCATCATAACAACCAGAGATAAGCAAGTACTAGCTAAAGAGTTTGCTAATATATATGAGGTTGAGGCATTAAACTTTGATGAATCCTTGAGGCTTTTCAATTTGAATGCCTTTAAGCAAAATCATCTTCAAAATGAGTACCATGAGCTTTCAACGAAAGTGGTAAACTATGCCAAGGGGATTCCACGAGTTCTTAAGTTTTGGGTCACCTCCTTCATGGAACAGATAAAGAAACTAGGCAAAGCAAATTAGAAAGACTCAAAAAAGTGAAAAACAGAAAGGCCCATGATATTATTAAATTGAGTTACAATGATCTCGATCAGGATGAAAAGAAGATAATTTTAGATATTGCATGTCTTTTCTATGGACTAAATCTGAAAGTAAAGTATATAATTTTTTATTGAAAGACCATGATTATTCAGCGGTTGCCGGCTTAGAAAGATTGAAAGATAAAGCTCTTATCAGTGTTACTCAAGAAACAGCTTGGCAGATTGCTCGAGAAGAATCAATTGAAGATCCTAGAATTCAAGTTCGACTATTGGATCCTGAGGACGTTTATCAAGTACTAAACTATGATAAGGTAAAAGATAAATATACTAAAACAATGTTTTATTTTTTTTAGGAAAATAGTTTATAACGATGTTTCAAAATTTTCTACTACTTTTTTGCAGGGTGACGAGGCTATCAGAAGCATAGTCATCAACTTGTCAAGAATCAAAGAAGTGCAATTAAACCCTCAAGTATTTGCAAGGATGAACAAACTACATTTTCTAGATTTTTATAGTAAAGGGTCTTGCAGTTCCCTCAGGGATCAAGGAGGCTTGTATCTTTGGCAAGAAGCACCAGTAAGTATTTTGTACCTCTACTTTATTTTGAGCTTGAACTTAAATTCATTGAATCCAACAGATTTAACTTACTTCCTGCCACACAAATTGGTTTAGGAACTTCTGGTATATATAAGAACTAAAATTTAAAACGAGAACAAGGACCAAATCATTATGTTAACCATGGTTATCAAAGGGTTAACCTGTAAACCCTTATGAGTTAGTTTAAGAGTCTACCGGTTCCGGTAGGTCACGAGTGAACTTATGAGTAAACTCGTTTTTGGGCAAATTCGGATTAGACTCGGAACAATTCGGTTCCGGTGTAAACTCGCGGAGTTCGAGTGAACGAGTTAGGAAAAAAAAAGTTGAAAACGACCCACTAATGGGTCGTTTCGCTTAGTGTCGAGATTTGTAGGGTTCGTTCCAACCTGGATTCATCGTGGTCGGCTCGCCTCGTCGTTGTCTGGTTGTGCCTCACCGTGGTTGGCGTTGATAACTTTGTCTCGCCTTCCCTCGTCATCGCCTTCGTCTCGCTGCCGGCCGTCGTCGTCGTCGCGTTTTGCCTTCATTTTGATGTAGGCTCTGGTTCGCGAGTTTGATTTGCGATTGGGGTTTTGTTGTGGGTTTCGTGAATGGGGTTGGTTGGGTTGGGTTGGGAAAATCTGAAATTGAAAATGAAATATTTGGGTTTATTTCTTTTGGAGTTATGATGCGGTTCTGGAAAGAAAAATGTTTTTTTACATCCAATTTTTTCTTTCCTCCAAATTATACATTCTTCTTTTAAGTGTTTAACTAAGAATATTTTTGTAAAATAATAAGGTATAAGATGAATGTCATTTGGAATATTAGGTGTCAAATTATCAGTATTTTTTTAAAAAAAAAAGTACTCACAACTAAAAATACTACGAAAAAATAATAAATATTGGACGGAATAATGGAATTATTGTTCTAGAGAATAAAGAAAATGTAGAATATTAGTCTATTTTATGAATCTATTAATTTTAATATTGTAAAATTAGTATCAGAAATATTTATTTATTTTTATTAAACTTTTTTATAAAATAGATTTTATGAGTTTATTTATCTCTTTCGGATCTCTCTTAGAAATCTTGAGAAATTGGATGGAGGTGGCTGCATTTCCGCTAGAAGCCTTCTAAGCAATGTCCATTCTTTGTTATCTCTCCTTTATGACACTTCAACTTGTTTGGTTGGAAATTAATTTTGTTTGTTTGGATTGGATAATGGAAAGTTGAGGTTGGTGAAATTTGAGAATTTGATAAAGTAATGTGAAAAAAGTTTAATATATGTTAAAATAGATTTATAGATTTTTTTTATTGAAAATTAGTGATATGATAATTGTGAATTTTTTTTTATAAATATGTAAAATATAAATTTACAAATTTATTTTTTTATATAAATTTAAATTAACTAATATTTTATAAAATTATTTTCAGTAGTATGGTTGAATAATTATATACAAAAGTACAAGTCCCTTTAGAACAAAAAAATTATAAATAATGTGAAGATTGTAATTGAAATTTTAATTTTTAATTAAAAACTAAAATTAAAATTTATTTAATATATAAAATTAAAATTAATTATTTTATATAGTTTTTTATATAATTAATATTATTTATTATTATATAATTTTTTATATAAATAATTATAATTATAATTATTTTTATTTTTATTATTATTAATAATATTATTAAGTATTTGATACAAATAAAATAAAATAAAAACAATTAATAATAATGATAATAATATCATTTATTAAAAATATTTAATTTACATTTATTGTCATGATTTTAAAATTTATTTTAATTAACATTATTATTTATAATTTTGTTATTATTATATAAATTAATTTTAAATATTGTTATTATT
>Ga0123342_1006084_pt1 | contig 16966 bp, 7 predicted proteins | sample Turbeawhitnodule_FD_89960 | JGI IMG/M metagenome (GOLD analysis project Ga0123342, IMG submission 89960) | Root nodule microbial communities of legume samples collected from Mexico - Turtle bean Mexico white nodule | ecosystem: Host-associated > Plants > Roots > Nodule | place: Mexico: Nepantla... | reverse complement strand
TCGGCGTGAGGGGGGTGTGTTGGAGATCCCACATCGACTAGAGATTAGAGCCTTTCATTGTATATAAGTGGGTGCAAACCTCAACCCTATGAGCCGGTTTTATGGGGTTGAGTTAGGCTTAAACTCCACTTTGTAACAATTGGTTTAGGGATTCGTGTCATAAATAAGATTACAGATCCGAAAAGAAAAACACATGCATAATAAAATACAACCAAATTTTTACGTAGTTTAGGGATTTATAGTCATTATCTTCACCAAATTTCTCATTCGTTGCTCGAGAGGCAGACCAAAGATTTGTTTTACCGCATTAGGATGACCACACAAGAAGTCGTAAAAGTTATCCAACAAATCTTCATCTTGTATGTTCATCTCCACTGACGTAACATTTCCCAGATATCAGATTCAGAGTACTGAAAAGTTGATGTACGGCGGAGTGTGCACGTGTGTTCACGAAATATGGAGTTTCGTTCTTCTTCTGCAACAACATGGTGTGTATTATATTGCAGATTTTCTTCCGTAGCATTAGCCACTCGCTGTGATGACAAAGCGACAACCTCAGAAGATATGGCTTGTCGCTCAACAATATGACATAACCTATCTGACTAATCACTACCCCCCCCCCCCAAGGATATTAGTTAATCCTTCAAACCTTGTGTTGAGCCTTTCCAATTGTAGATCAATGATGTCCACCATGGGGGCTTTTCTTTTTGAGCCCCTAGAAGAAGAAGTACCACCTTATGGCTGGGATGACTGAGGTGGCACTGATGGGGGTGTCAAATTAGGGCTAGAGCTGTATGAATCGACATTAGGGTCAACTGAGCGAGGAGTTTCACATTGGGTCGCATCCAATTTCGGCTCCTCTGGGATGTCCTCCATATTTTGATCATTAAGATCTACATTAAAATGATGAGACTGAATTCGACTTGACGACTACAATGTTGTTCCCCCATAATTCTTCCATCAACTTGCCGACAACGCTCTTTTTGTGGAACAAACTCCGGTATCGCATTATTTGTCTCGGTTAACACACGCAACACCTTCGATCCATGAAGTAGTATTTTAAAATATTTGAATATTTTGTATACTTATAATTATTTTATAAATTAAAAATAATATTTATAAAGTTATTTTACTTTGATTTTAGAAAAATCAAATATTATATGTATACTGTTTATAAAGTATTATTTTAAAATATTTAAATATTTTGTATACTTATAATTATTTTATAAATCTAAAATAATATTTATAAAAAAAATTTACTTGATTTAAAAAAAATTATATATAGACTATCTATAAAATAGTATTTTAAAATATTTAAATATTTTGTATAATTATAATTATTTTATAAATTTAAAATAATATTTATAAAGTTCTTTTACTTTATTTTTGAAAACATTAAATATTATAAATAAACTCTACGAATTTTTAAATACCAGAAAAATAAATTAAATATTAATAAGTTTTTCTTTTTTTATTAACTAATAGATGATAGTAGAATCCCTTCAAAATTTTACATTAATGCGTTTTGTGCAAACAACTTAAGAAAACGAAAGGTTACTGGTATAATGTATTAAAATCAATAAACAAATAAAATAAATAAATAAACATTACAAATTCATTTTTAGATTTCATACTCCATCCTAATCTACGGAATTTATACCTGCACAAAAGGTAGAGAAGTAGGGTGCTGACGACCACCACGAATCCTACACCAATCACCACAAACCGTCAACCCAGCACCACCACAAACCGTCCACCCAGCACCACCAGCTGAACCACCACCGACCACCACCAGCGAAATCGTCCATCGACCACCACCAACGTCACCAACGGAACACCACCACAAACTCAACCCCACCCACACCTTCAACCTTCCACAACCGCACACCTCCAACATTTGAGAAGCTCTGTCGACCGCACACCTCCTACCATCACGCACCTCCAACTACCTCTAAGATACTTCCTCAACTCAAAACACATAACTCACCTCCAATGTCCTTCCATATTTATTATCCTGTCATATTTATTACTCTTTAACTCATTATCCACCACTTTTGAAGAACCTTGTACGAATCTGTATTTTTGCAGATGGAATCTCATGCAGAACGAATAACGAATATTTGTAGTTACATGCAACTGTTACAACTCTTATGGCACATGGTGGTGAAGGATAATAAGATAAAATGTAATACTTCTTACCAAATCTTCACAACTCAGTAAATACCCATTTTCACTTTCTCTACCTTTCCCCTCCCTTATTACCCGCAAGTCCCTGGATACAAACGCAAAATTTCCTCGCTTTTCAATCTGGGTGAACAGTGTTCACCCAGATCCAAACAATACCTTAATCTTTTTTTTATTCTCTTTTCCATTTGCCAATTTTATTTATCTTATATTGTCTTTATTTTTGTATCAACATCATTTATATCTTAATTGTGTTTTTGTATTTTCTCTCTCAAAGAGAACCTTGACACTTACTTAACCACTTGGTTACGTTCGTGTCCAATGGCAATCTTCATTGTGTCTCATCGTATTTGTTAATCATAATAATAACCCAAGTAATAACAACACCTTATGCTATAAATAAAGTTCCTTGCTCTCTTGTAAATGACACTAGATTTTGAGTAAAGAAACTCTGTTGGGTGAATTTTTGAATGACTATTTTTATTTGGGTCTTATCTTGGCAGAGAATGATGCAAGTGGCGACTCCATTCCTCACTTATCCTAGAGCTCTCCTTTCCCAAGTGGCGTGATCCCTTCCATCATTCTATTTCCATGAATGCTATAACCGCATAAGCTTTCCTTTCTCTTATCTCTTTCAATTCTTTTCCAATTCTGACAATTCTCTCAATTTTAATGTGTAATTTCGTTTTCCAGTGTTCTTTTTTGTATTTCTCTTCTTTTTTGCTCTTTGAAGAGAACATTCGCACTTACTTAACTACTTGGTTAAGTTCGTGTCCAGTGAGGATCCTCACTAAGTCTTCACCATATTTTGTAATTAAAATTCTAATCCAAGAAAAAAAAAACAAAAACTTAATGTGTGCACTTGCTAAATCAACTCATATTAGTCTTAGTCTTAGTCTTAGGGGGAGATTAAGACCGTTGTACCTAGATAGGTCTGAATACTCATTGTTCCAGGAGAGGTGTGAAAACTTGTTGTTCCTGGAGATGTGTGAAAATTCATTGTACTTGGAGTGGTCTATGTGCTTTTTGTAGCCAAGTGTTTTAGTTAGTGAAAGTTCTTAAGTAGTTTGCTTAAGGGGACTAGACATAACTCAAGTGGTAGGGTGAACCAATATAAATTTTGTCTACTCTTTTTTTTCCTTACTTGTTAGGCATTACTTTTATATTGTCTTTAAACTCACGATTTGAGTTCAAACTTCATTCAACTCCTCTTCTAGAGCCAATCGTTCCTACAAAAGTCACCTTCAGAACATTAAAAGCCATAATCGTCAAATGTCTGATTCTATAAACAAATTATAATCACAATGTTCAGATAAGTTTCATGCATAAATTGTTTTCGATATAAAAAAAATGAACTATTATCCCATTTTGGTCTAGAAAAACTCTACCAAGTGTTGAAACTCCTTGTACAGAAAATTGATTTTATTCCTCTTCTCCCTCCTACCAATGCATACCTTAGCATCAACATGCCTCTCTTCCCTTCCCATAGAGATAGATTGGTGTTCATACTAATATTGCGATTTGGAGACATTCAAGAAATTAAAGGTGAACATTCTAATATTTGATGCCTTCAAGCAGATTGCAAGATATGCCAAGTTCTTAAAAGAATTATGATAAGAGGAGACTAAAACGAAATGACAAAATAAGCATGGGTACAAATGTGTTTGAACTTGTTGCAAGACCCATACACACACATTCCAAAAATATATGCAAGGATCCATGAACACTTAGTATTCCATATAATAGGCAATAATATATTTGAAAATGCCATAACCAGCGTGTAAAAATTGACGGTTACAAATCACTATTATATGATACTTCAAACGTTAGTTTTTTATTAACTGACGTAGAAGTAAATATTTTTACAACCAACGAAAATGCCATTTTTTACATCACGTTCAAGTTCGATAAAAAAGGTTCTCTTTTTTTACATCACTCGTATCTCGATCGTGCATGTGACATTATTTGACCATAAAAACAAACTTAAAAACCCTATTTTGTACCATTGTAAGCATGATTATTGAATAGTAGATAAAGCTTGTAACCTTGTATATATAAAATATTAAATGATGATTTTTGTCTGAAACACCTAGACAAATTTGAAAACTAGAAAGGAAATAACATTATTCAATCTTTAAATAATGATTCTTAAGAGTACTTAAGTTTTCTTAAATTAATTTAAGTATCATTCGTATCTATATATAGATACATAAACATAGGTATATAATTGCATCATAATTATAAAAATTGTTTTTTTTTAAAGAAAGTAAAATGTATACTCACACAGCACATGGACAAAAAAACATAACTCATCACCTCGAGTGGATGTGACATTAATAAGAAATCCTTCTACACAAAGTCATAGAGGAGAAAACAATAATGTAAACAAAGAGTGGGGTTTTTGTTTAGATAAAGGCATATGAGAAAATACTTCTTTCAATTGGCAATATAAGTTTATGTTTTCTTATTATGACCTTTTTAAAAACTTGATTAATACATTATACAATTTACTATTCTTTATAATTTCTTATGTAATTGTTTTTATTTTTGTCAATATGAACATAGTATCTCCACCAGGATCTCCTAATTTTTACACATGATTGGGGAGAGTACTAAATGTTACTATCGATCTTTATACTATAAAAGTATCAAATCCATATCACACATAATTTATTAGTTATTTTTGGGGCTATTGCTCATGAAAAGATTCGTATTTTGCATTTGTCTTGGGATCATGTAGAGAAAACCATTGAAAATTTTATTTGAATAGAAATTATGGTACTTTCCTTAATTATATACAATTTTTTATTTCTTTTACTTTAACTTTGATTTGATTAACTTTTATGTTAATGCAGATTTTTTTTTATATTATAAGTTCCGATGATGTGGGGAGGCATTATTTGTTATAGTAAGAATGTGGAGGCAATTTAAGTCCACATTAACTATTAAATGCTAAAGATTGCACAAAGCTTAACTTATTGTAAAAGATATGACATCGATGAGAAAACAAGGAAGAAATTTTCTATGATTCAGATTGTTGCGTGATGGGAGGTTTTTTTCTAATTATACAGCTTTGTTTATAACTAATTTTTGTTATTTATTTTTATAGGAAATTAATTTGTTAATTTATTCACAATAAAAATAATAAATAAAATAACTAGAAATAGAAAGGAAGAATGTCGATCCCACGCCAATCTCATAGGAGGAAAGATTTTCTAATGAAGGAAATGATGGAAGACAAGTCTACGTTTCAATAACATAACATTAATGTAAAAACACTAAAAATCTAACTTTTTGATTGTGATTTGTTCTGCTTGATCTATGTCTCAGGATAATTGTACAACTTGCAACAATTTTTTTCTAAACAATTGTCAAACTTATTCAAATTTGTGATCTGGACTCTGATACCAATTATTGGATCGAGCGCATACCACTAGGTCAAAAGTTATAACTCAGTCAGGATGAAACTGTTTTTACTTAAAAGCGTAATAGTCCAACCATCACGATTCAATTGTGACTTGGTAAACTCAACATACACTACAGGACAATTAATGCATCCTATAACATATTTATGTATCTTTCTCTTGAAATTTGAGTCTTGTTATATAGTCTTCATATATTTGACATTACTTTGTATGGACTTCAAGTAATCCTTGATAATTGCTTGAAATTAGTGTTGCATAACTTGATTGGCATTTGTCCATAAACGAAGTAGGAATACGAATGTTGTATTTTTATAAATGCTACAAAGTTTGATGGCAACCGTCCAGCCACACACAACCATAGAATAAGGAGGATGAAGACCTAGAGTTTGTTTATGGACTTATTTGCAAATATGGGCCTAATTGGGCTTTGTTCATCTTTGTAGGCTCAATCAAAAGGACAACTCTAGGATGAAGGAATGTGCAAAGAATATCCAAGAAGACCTCCAAGTCTTCAAAACATTAACTATAACTTTGGTCAAAAGAACACAAGAAGACTAAGTTTCAGCTGACTTTAGAATAGACTAGTCAACATTATTTTTGGGCCAAACTTTTGCGTAAATAAATTGTATAAAGTTGTTTAGAATTTCATGGGTCGTGTGTATTGAGCCTAGTAGCATAAAATAACCGTGCCAAATATTTGGACCAAGTAGCATAGTTTTTGGGCTTGTATTTGGGCCAATAGTAGAATAAGTCTAGTTAGGGTAACGATTATCTCTGGTCTCTCGATCGTTCTTCCTTCTCCTTTCTTCTCATCCTTACTCATTGGTACTAGGTCACTTCTCCTTCTCCTTCCCCTTCCTTCTCATACTTGCTCTCTATTAACCTGCAAAAGGTTCTCCAACCATCAAGTAAGTACTATGTATAAGAGTGAATGATATATTAATAAAAGTGTACCTTACTATTGTGTAGTGATGCTTATTTATAGTGTTAATAGTGGGTTATTTTGTTTATGGGTTGTATCTTATGTGTATCTTTAATAAAATAACATTACCTGATTTATCACATGTATACTGAATTTATAGGATATTACTTGATTTATCGCATATCTCTTTATTTTCTATTAATGCAACCAATTAGTTTGGTCGATCGGCTACTGATACCGAGTAACGTGGTTCACTCGGCTCCAACTGGTACACTTGCCCCCCAGGCTACTGATATCGAGTAACGTGGTTGTATCGTACCGAGTAACATGTGAATTTTAATCATTAATGATGAATAGTGTCAAAGGTGGTTGGACATACGTCACTCAACACATTGTTCGAGCTTGACCTAACTTTTGATCTAAGAGATCTAACATTCCAACTGACCATGTCATTTTGCGTTCAATCGTTTGAACTCATTGGATTAAAGTGAATCCAACAATTGAGAAGGAGACAACGTTTCTTCTCCTTGTTGCAAAAAATCTATAGATAGCAGTTCATTTCGAACTTCTCTATGTTTTTCTCACTTGCTTTAACCCTGAATACTAAGATATTTTTTGAGTGTCGAGCTAGGTGTTTTCTACTTTTTTCAAAAGGTTAGTCATGTCTTTCTCTTAGTCTCTGTCTATTCCTTCATGTTCTACATCATCTACGTCTCTGAAACAATACGTTTTGGAAGCCCAACCTCATTATAACCTTGTAAAAGACCTTGAGATTCATGTTTCTAATATGATTGTGATATGGAGATGAAATTAAAAGCAAATGTGATTTGTTAGGATTTAGTGAAAATAGAGAGAAACACTTACCTGTGAGCATATGAGAAGAAATTCCTTGATGAATTGTCATTTTATTGTTTTAGTTTGATCCTAGAAGTTGATTGTATCTATAATTTGCTATATTTGAAATTGGAAGCAACATAAGTTTCTAATTTAATCTATTGTTTAGTGAATAAAGTTGTTTTGATATTTAAATTCAAATATGATTTTGTTATATTCATTTACATTGCTTGAGGTCAAGCAAGATTCTAAGTTGAGGGGAGTTCATAAGTGTTATATTTCAGTGATATTCTATATTAAAATACAGACAATTATGGATATTAATTGATAAAATAACTATAATATAACCCGTAATTTATGAATTTACACCTTTTTGTATATTTTGTGATTATAATATGAATAAGAACGATTTATTCCAAAAATGTGTGTTAATTTTAGGATTCTAGGGAAAAATGAAGATGAAAGGGCAAAAAAATAATATATAAGATAAAAAAGGGAAAGTTGGAATGCTCCAAACACTCGCCCAAACTCGCCTAAGCCAGAAGCTCCTAGAGAATCTCGCCCAAACGAGCTCAATCACACCTAGGTGAGATCCCTCTAGAGACGTTGGGCCTAATCATGCCCAAGCGTGAAGTCACTTAGTCCAAGCCCTAAAAATCAATGGGGAGAATTGGAGGTGTTTGAAAACCCTAAAGGAGGTAGTTGTTAAGGAGAAACATCCTGGATCTTCTTTTCTTGCTTTCCATGCTGGTAATGGTCAATATGAGTGACTAATTCTAACCTTTGGAGTAGGTAGTAATATGGTCAAACTCTTATGTATTGAGGTGATATTTAAATATAGTATTATGTTCTCGATTGATGATTGATATTGTCATTTTAATTGTAATGCATGTTTATCATGATTTAGATCTTTAGATTTGACTGAAAAGTATCTCTAAGTTTCTGACCCAAATGATATACTTAACATATTTGAATGTTAGGAATAGATTTGAAATGTTAATTGCTATCAACATCTAATCGTAATGAAAAAGAGTTTTTAAAATATGCGAGGAATCGATATTTTAGAAACTCTTTTAATAATTTTATATGCAAGGAACCGATATAAATGAGTTTTATATAGGCATCAACATCAATTAAAAGATAGAATATTACTATAGTTTTCAATATACAAAAGAGTAAGAAGGATAAACCCCAATCCCAATTTTCCCAATTGAACCAACAAACTCTTTAACTTACTTTCTTTACAATTCTCGCAATCATAACAAACTTCCAACAAAATTTATTATTTTGTTTTCTATTTAGTAAATCTTATACTTGATAATTCAACTGTTCCTTATGCGTTCAATATTCATCTGATGGAGGACCATCCAAGCCACCATACACAAGAATAAAAGACAGATGAATTATGTGTAACAATAATAGAATAAACTTGTATTGGATTTGTCTTTTAAATTTTCTTAGAATATTTTATAGATGAAACAAGGATATTATAGAAACCTTAACTTGTCACTCAAGTAAGGGCTTCTAGAACACCTTAGAAGAGTACACACGGCCTCCTTAAGCCACCACACTCATCATAGTTAAGTCTACTTAACTAGAGTTACGGTAGTTTAAGGAGAAAGCTACCTTCATCTATAAATACTCCAAAATACTCTCATGTATTCAGATTTGCAAATATTGAATGAAGAACTCTGAATTTGAGATTCATTATCTCCCAAATCTCCTTTTGCTAGAGAGCTTCCAAGGCCTAGTAGTCCCTAGAAAGTTGGTCAAACCTCTTTCTACTTCCTAGCACCAAAACTACTCCAATTCCTCACAAAAACCTCTCATTCTCAGTGCAAACTCTTCTCCATTCCGCTACCCCTGCATTCAACTTCTACAAATTCTTGAGTACAAATTCCTAAATATTTTGAATGCTTTAATTGTTTTTATTTTTTGTTTATTGTTTTTATTTTTTTTTGTTTTATTTATTTTATTTTATTTGTTTTGAATTTTAACTTTTAAAAGTTTATTTTCTTTACTACTAGTGAATCCATGTGTTAATCGTTTAATGGGTTATCTTATATGATATTAAGAGATCAAGTTCCCAAAGATCAATTATTATTTAAATGAGAGATTGAAAAGGCAACTAGAAAAAATAGGGAGAAAAAGACAAAAGAAAGACAAGGATTTCCCTTCCCCTTAATATTTTTCAAGAGGAGAGCAACACGGGTGAAGAGCAAGCACCACCTCCTAGGAGAACACTTGGAGAATGTACCATGCAACAGGAGCCAAGACATTTTTCTAGTATTGCAATACCTATTATCACCAAGGCCTTGGAGATGAAACCGACTTTCCTTAGTCTTATAAGTATCCACCAATTTGCAACAATGGATCATGAGGATCCATATATACATTTGTCCACATTTTATGAATTGATGGGAACAATAGGCTTCCAATAAGGTGATATTGAAAATGTTTATATGTGTTTGTTTCCTTTTTTATTGGCAGGAAAGGCAAAATAATGGCTCAAATCACATTCGAATCATAGCCTCACTAGCTGGAAGGATGTAGAGGAAAAATTTATACAAATATTTTTCCAATATCTCGTTACATCAAAACAAAGTTTGATATTTCTAAGTTCAAACAAGGAGCAAATGAAGCCTTTTGTGAGCTACATGATAGATTTAAAATGATGCTGAGAAAGAGCCCAAACCATGGGTTTGAAGACATTGCTCAATAGAGTATTTTTCATAATGGTCTCATATTTGATAACAAGATGCTCCTAGATGTTGTAACTGGTGGCACAATGATGGTGGTTGATGTGGAACAGGTGACAAAGATTATTGATGCATTGGCATCAACAGATTATCAAGCCCAACATGGCATATAGGTATTCAGAAAAAATAGTTGTTAGAGTTGAGTACTTCATATGCACTCCTAGCTTAGAATAAAATTCTAACAGAACAACTTGAAGCATTAACTGCACAAATAGCTAAATTACCACAACAGATACAAGCTATGCAATCTTCTCAGAGTCAAAGTCAACCAATGAGGTGTAATTTTTGTGGAGGTGATCATCCCAATGGTCATTGTGCTTATCAGAATAATTCTTCTGAAGCATAGATAACTTACATGAGCAATCAGGGAAGACAAGGTGGTTTCTCCAACAATAATAATTATTCTCAAGGTCGGAGAAGCAATCGGAATCAAAATTTTGGGTGGAAAGAAGATAATGGTTCATCTAATAAGCAAGGTCATTTCCAAAGGTAACAACAACAACAACCCACTTATCCTTTAGTTCCTGAAAGAATGAATACATTTGAAGATACCTTGAAAAAATTCATGAAAGCTACGATGGTTAATCAAGAGAATAATATGGTGGCAATCAGAAATTTAGAAACTCAGGTGGGACAGATTTCCAAACAATTAGTAGAGGGACAAAGTGGTCAGGTTTTAGCCAACACCCAGACCAACCCAAAGGAACATTGCAATGCAATTACCACTGAAAGTGGTTAAATAGTAGGAGAAAGGGAAGGTGATAATTTAGTTGCTGAAAAAGAAGGAAAGATGAGACTGAGAGAGAGAAGAAAACAAATGAGGAGGAAAATATAAAAAAAAAATGAAAATAAGGAAAGAGGTGTTCTTGTAAAAGATTTATCATATTCTCATGCTCCTTCAAAAAAAGTTAATGAGAGAATTTTTTTGATAATTTTCTTTCTAAAAATTATTTTGTAGAAACTCCGAAGCAAAAGTAAACAAGTGAGAGAGTTACGAAGAATATGAGCTATATTGAAGAGAGAAATATAAAGTTGAAGACTGAATGCAGTGTCATTATTCAAAAAGGTTTGCCCTTAAAATCCAAGGACCCAAGAAGATTTAATCTTCTAGTGTCTATAGGTGCTTTATCTATGGACAAGGCTTTATTGGATTTGGGGGCAAGCATAAATTTAATTTGTTTGGCAATGCTGAAGAAAATAGGTGAATTGGAGAATAGACCCACCAAGATATAGACAACAGATAGATCAATCAAGTATCCTTATGATGTGGTTGAAGATGTTCTTGATAAGGTGGATAAATTCATATCTCCTGTGGACTTTGTTGTGATGGACATGGAAGATGAGAAGGTTCTCTTAATACCTGGCACACCTTTCATGAAGACTGTTATAATCATAGTTGATGTTGATGAGGGAAAGCTTAAAGCAAAAGCTCAAGATGATGAGGTAACTTTTTATCTTTTTGATGGTCTAAAAAATTCTAATGCATGGAAGAAATGCTTACAAAGAGATACGACAAAGGAAGTCTTTCTTGATACTAAAGAACAATTGGACCTCTCAAATTTATTTGAGAAAGATATACATCATTACATTACAAAGACAAAAGAGGAAGATAAAGTCCAACAGGAGGTGACTATAGAAAAGGATGAATATAGACCAGGGCAACCCATAATGCTTAGAGAGGTTAAATTACAAATAGGATTGAAGAAAAAAGGGTCAAGATTATGGCTTATCAAAGAACTCAAGATTGATGGAACCATTGAACTTGAAAGCCCATATTCAAGAATGACTAAAGTTGTAACCAGGAAATTGTTGCAACAAAAAGGTCATTCACCTTGACAAAAACATTCGTCAAGCTATATGACGTTAAATAAATCGCTTACTGGGAGGCAACCCAATATTATTTTTTATTATTATTCTGTTTAATTGTTTTATTTTGTTATTAGGATAGGATTTATGTTTTTCATGAAAAATTACAAAATTTTGTGCAGGGTATCTCGCCCAGGCGTGATACACCACATCCAAGCAAGATGAATTTAAAAGTTGGGTGCTCTATGGAGAAATCTCGCCTAAGCCAGACATATCCACGCGTGAAATGACTCATTTGCCCCAAATTTCAAAAACCCTTAGTGAGATTTCCCTAAATTGCGATTTTACTCTCAAAAGTTGTGCTCACTATCAATTCTTCTCTTCCAAGTTTCAATCTCTTGCTCAATTTGTACTATGTAAATGTTTCTGCATCTATTATATGCCCTTATTCCTCTTTCAAACCATTGATTAATGTTAGTGATTACAATATTGGAGATTTTGGGGTTTTAGGATTATGATTATTATCTTGAATTTATGATATAAATCTGATTGCATATCATTAGGTAAATGATTATGGAAACTTGCTTCTGATTTTGGATATTAGTTAGGTCTCAATCACTCATTAAACTCAATTATGGAAATGCACATGAAGTGTTTGATAAATACTTCTTTGAACATTATATTGCAAAACATGTGAATTAGTTGGGTTTTTGGATACATATTCTTATGATTGTTAAATTAGAAATCAATGTATTTGAAGATTGGTGTATCTAACTATAATGTTGCAGTAAATGGGATGGACAAAATACACTGCAACCCAAACTGTTAAAGGGAAAAGGGTGAGAATAGAATCTCCTAAACCACACAAAATAAGTTTGGGAACAAGGAAAAACAAAGAAGATAATGAAATAAAAAAATTGGACCTTCATTACAGAGAGAAAAGTCCAATTGCAACCCGAGCAATAGAGTTATTTTTAAATGGGTTGCATAGAAGGAAACTGGATGAGGCTAGCAGAACCCTTAAGCAAGTATGATCTTGAAGTAGTTAATAAATTCTCTGTCAATGTCTAAACAGGAGGTGAAGGAACTCATGAAATGAGATCAAGAGTAAGAGGAAGACGGGTGCCCTTTAATAGAGATTATATCGGTCGACTATCGGTATCGAGTTACGTGACTCAATCAGCTCCAACAGGCACAGTTATCATCAAAATCTCTTATAGTGATGTTATAGTGATCATTTCAATCATGTTATATATTGACATGCTTGAACTAATTATTCTTGGTAGTTTCTTCTTTTTCGTTGTCCTTCGTTTGTTTTTGTGATACTGGAATACTTGATGACATGCATTGCACGAAAGAGAATTAAATGTTATCCACCTATTCGTTTCCTTCTCTCTGCTTAGCCACCTTCAGCACCACATTTACATCCTTCTTCTAATAATTCTCGCTTTGCCAAGGACAAAATGTAGGTGATGTAGAGTTCGCAGGTTGTTTAGAGAGGTAACCAATATATTGTCTCCTACAGAACACACCCCATGATGCACTTTTACTTTACCCAACACAACATGATGTTAAATAGAAATTGGGACGTCTATACCTGGAAAGAAAAATTCCATACAGACAATAAGAAAAGGTTAAGCATAACACTTAGAATTTTGTTAATACAAATAGTTTTTGTTCAACTATTGTTTGTTACATTAATGAAAACCATAAATAATTATGTTTTGTATCTAACATGAAAGCTTGCTAGTTACTAAAGTGGCCTAACTTAAACATTTAGTAATGTACGTTACACTTCTTTGTGTATCTAATAATGTTTATATTATAAATAATATAACACGATTTAAGGAACAATTAAAATAATAAGTTACTGTAAAAAAATTGAAATAAACAACTAAATGCTTTGGACATTACGTTAAAGAAACCTGATAACTTAAAAGAGTTCCTTTTCAACTATTTTTGTTTTGAAAATATCATTATATACAGTGATTATAAAATTATGTGTTTTAAGAAAAACAGTTAAAAAATAAATATACTACTAATAATGATTTTCAGAAATGTGAGTTTTAAAATTAAAGAAATAATAAAAATATTTTTTTCTCAACTGTTCATAAATTTGTGTTTTACTTTCGATGTATATTAAAATTTAAAATTTATAAACTTATTTTATCGTCCACAAAATCCTTGATTTGACGTGTCACTAAAAATCCAAATTCTAAAAATTAACTATATTTAAACAGTAGTGTTTGATAAAATATCAACCCCGATAGCTTTAAGAAAACACTCTTGTGACACAAATACGAACAATTATCTTTTGACTTCAATCTCTATTTAACCCTTATTCATACTTTATTTCATTCCCTAAATTAAAATTTTGACTTTTAATTCCTAAAAAATTTGTTTTTAAAGTATTCATCTATGATAATTTATATTAGATCTTATAAAATATCCATTTCTTATTAATTTCAAATTAATCTTTCTGAAAAAATTAAAAACTTGTCTATATATTTGAAATGCAATCAATAAAAAATTTTGATAAAAAAAACTAAGAAAATAGAACAAAATCAGACAAGCAAAAGGAACTCTGGTTTACACCTACGCAAAATGAGAAACTTGCGGACCAATATCTTATACAATCTTGCTTCCTAATTATCTGTGGTGCTTTTACGATAAACGTTAATTTTCTTCACCTTCGCGCTAATTAATATCAACACTGGCCAATAAAGTCATAAATACAAAGGCAATGCCTATCAAGCTACATGAAGCTTTCACTACTTTTATAGGTCAAATTACAAATTTTATCACTCAAATTACTGGATCTAAGAAATGAATTACGATTTATAGATGAACCAGTAAATAGTGCAATATAGCAGGGCCACATCCAATGCTTTCACAGAAGCCAAGCCCAGATGCTGTGCTGCTCAAGTTGTCAATACATAAGAAGCTCAACTCCCTGAAATTTTAATGGATGATAACACCCATTCAATGAAGTAAAGATTCCATTATAACTTTTTTATTTCACTAAAATAAGAGGTTTCGTAACATTTTCTACCACTTTTGAAGAAGCGTTTGAAGTTTGAACTATTTGCTTTCTTCATTTACATTTGGCCTCTCACTAAAAAAAATATTACCATGCCTCTTAATTAAAAAATAGAAACCCTCATCTTCACAATATTCACACCCTCGCTACTATGAGCTAAAAATATTATTGGATCCTTAAAAAAAAAAAAAAAAGTATTTTTCTTACACTATTTACATTTATTTTTATTTTAATAAAACATTTGCTATTTAAACAAAAAATTATATGAATTTAAAATTAACTAAAACTTAAAAGTATAACTATTAGATATACATTATCGTCTACAATACAAAATCAAATGTAAAGAAGAAAAAAAAAATCATACATTTAGATTTTTAAATTTATCGTCTAATTTAATTAATTTGAAAAAATACCTATAATTCAATACATTGACATTGACATTTTTTAATCCATAGGAATTGAACACATGTTAAGAAGTGTACACATTGAAGTTAAACAAGTTACCTTTATAACAGGTTAACAGTTGACCCTTCTTAGTCGGACCTCTCAAGCTCCCGAAATTTTTTATCCCATTCTTGAGTTTCATAGTCTTGCTCAAGGAAGTCCTTGTCAGTGCTATACACAATTTGATCCTTTCCTATGACTGTCTTTTGGGCCATGTCCCGAGCATTCAAAAGCTGAAAGCCAAAACAAAGAATTTCTCAGGGAGATTATGCCTGAGAAAAGCCATCCCCCATCCAATCTTCCACTCCCTCAAACAAGACAAGAGCATATCGAAATAAAGTATTTAAAAGATCCATAGTTGAACTGAGCATATGATAGTGATACACACATATTGGACGTGGTCGTATAAGCAGCAACCATCCAAAACAATACAGAAATGAGATTGGATGCACAATTATTCAAGGAATCATTTTCAAAATTCAATTACATCCTTATTCAATTTATTCGGAATACTTGTTGTAAACTATAAAATGTGGTAAACTTTATAAAAAGACAACCAAGAGTAATTAGAAGTATATAAAGAAAGAAATGAGAGAAATGAAGGTCTAAAACAGGTCCAACATTTCCTTGCTTCTTTTTTATGTTTTCATACACAAATACAAGGTTGCCTTCATACATTTAAAGGAAGATTCTCTTGAATTCTGTAGTAAATAAATTATAGAGGAAGACAATAATATCGATATACTATAAGGTCAATATGACTTTGATAAATCATACCTTCTGCCGTAGTGAAGTGTCAGGTAATTCAAGAACTCGTGCACACTGCTCTCTAGCTTTATTTCTCTTTTGAATATCATCATTCTTTTTTCGAATAAGAAACCACCGAAAAAGAGGAATTGCAAAGAAACAACCAGCATAAATCTGCAAATATTACCATACAACGTATGAGACAGTGATGTTAAACAATGCTAATAACTATAATCACAAGATTTACAGAATGCTAACAAATATAATTATTAAAATAAAGAAAAAGGAGAAATAGGATAAATCCCTTGTGTATATTGAACAAGTAGGTTATGTTTATACAGAGAAAAACATACAAAACAAATATGGGCTAAGCCCATTACATAGAAATATCTGACAATATCTAATATCTTATAATATCTAATAATATCTTATAATATCTAACAATAATCACAAGATTTATCTCATGCATCCAAGACATACTTAACGTTTATGCAAGTGTAAAACATTTTCCGAAGTATGACATATTTTGATCAATAGTATTTGTCTTTCTCAATGCTTTCATTTTATCTCATTTAGTTAATGGCCATGACTCTAGACAAAGCAAGAGAAGCACCAATAAAATGATATGCTTATCAACCCCGGTTTTATTTACTCTTCTCATTAGGATCATTTCAGCCATTACACATATGGGCTAAGCCCATTACATAAATATGAGATATCTAACAATATCTATAATATCTCATAATATCAAATAATATCTAATTATATCTAATAATATCTAACACTCCCCCTCAAGCTGGTGCAT